>Ga0123337_10002585_pt1 | contig 20531 bp, 21 predicted proteins | sample frozenSSSSmetaG_FD_89792 | JGI IMG/M metagenome (GOLD analysis project Ga0123337, IMG submission 89792) | Glacier valley bacterial and archeal communities from Borup Fiord, Nunavut, Canada, to study Microbial Dark Matter (Phase II) -... | ecosystem: Environmental > Aquatic > Freshwater > Ice >... | reverse complement strand
TATGTGCACCGCCATGCTATGGGATCCGGAAGAGAAGGCTAAAGAGATCGAGCAGAAATTGAAGGAAGCCGAAGATCTTAAAAAGAAACTTGACGAGGAGCGGATGAATAAGGTATCGCGTAAACAAACTCCTCTGGAAAGAATAGAAGAAACCTTGCGCAATTCATTGAAAATGATTGCGGCTATGAGTATTACAGTTGTTAAACTTTTACAAAATTAAATGATGAAGAAGAAGGTAGTTTTAGCTTTCAGCGGAGGTTTGGATACTTCCTTTTGTTGTATTTACTTGTCCAGAGACCGTGATATGGAAGTACATTCTGTGATTGTGAATACCGGTGGATTTTCGGATGAAGAGTTGAAGCAGATTGAGCAACGTGCATATTCTTTGGGTGTTACTTCTCATGCAGTAGTTGACGAAACTCTGAACTATTACGAAAGTTGCATCAAGTACCTGATCTACGGCAACGTTCTGAAAAATGCAACCTACCCTCTTTCGGTAAGTGCTGAGCGGGTAAGCCAGGCAACTGCCATCGCTAATTATGTAAAATTAATCGGTGCTGATTATGTTGCTCACGGAAGTACCGGTGCAGGTAATGATCAGGTACGTTTTGATATGATTTTCAATATTATGATTCCGGGTGTGGAAATTATAACCCCCATCCGTGACCTGAAATTAAGTCGCGAAGCAGAAATTGAATATCTAAATAAGCATGGTGTTGAATATACTGCTGAGAAAGCGAGATACTCAATCAATAAAGGTATATGGGGAACATCTGTTGGGGGTAAAGAAACCCTTACTTCCAACGAAACATTACCTGAAGAGGCATGGCCTACACAAGTGACTCAAACCGAGCCACGTAAACTGGAACTTGATTTTGAACAGGGTGAGCTGGTAGGAATTAATGGAGAGAGCTTAACACCGGTTAAAGCTATTCAGAAACTTCAGGAAATTGCACAGCCATATGGTATTGGCAGAGATATTCATGTTGGTGATACCATTATAGGTATCAAAGGACGTGTAGGTTTTGAGGCAGCTGCGCCAATGATTATTATTAAAGCTCACCATACACTTGAAAAGCATACTTTAACCAAATGGCAGTTGAGCTGGAAAGACCAGTTATCAAGTTTCTATGGCAACTGGCTACACGAAGGTCAGTTCCACGATCCAATCATGCGTAATATTGAAGCATTTTTAAGCGATACGCAGAAAACAGTGAGCGGAAAGGTATTTGTAAAACTTCATCCGTACCGTTTTGAGATCATCGGAATTCAATCTGAGAATGATCTGATGTCGAACAAATTCGGAAGCTATGGTGAAATGAATAACTCATGGTCGGGAGAGGATGTTAAAGGCTTTTCAAAAATATTTGGTAATCAGACGATGATCTGGCATCGGGTCCACGATAAAAAATAAAACAATGGGAACTATCAGAATAGGAATAGCAGGCGGAGCAGGATATACTGGTGGAGAATTGCTCAGAATACTGATCAACCATCCTCAGGCAGAAATATGTTGGGTAAATAGCAACAGCAATGCCGGAAAACCAATTTCTGATGTGCATTCTGATCTGTTTGGTGATACCGATCTGAAGTTTACAGATTCCATTTATCAGGATATTGATGTACTTTTTCTCTGTGTAGGCCATGGTGATGCCAAAAAATTTCTTGATACCCATGAAATTGCAGCAAATATAAAGATCATTGATCTTTCACAGGATTTCAGGTTAATCCCAAGTGCTCAGCTTGGAAGCAGATCCTTTGTTTATGGCTTGCCTGAATTGAACAGGGAAGAAATCAAACAGGCTCAAAACATTGCTAATCCGGGCTGTTTTGCTACCTGTATTCAGATTGGATTATTGCCGCTTGCATCTGCAGGGTTATTGTACTCGGATGTACATATCAATGCCACTACGGGATCTACCGGAGCAGGCCAAAGCTTAAGTCCGACTTCTCATTTCAGCTGGAGAAACAATAACCTGTCGGTTTACAAAGCTTTTGAACATCAGCACCTGAATGAAATTGGACAAAGTATAAGCCAGTTACAAAATAACTTTGATCAGGAGCTGAATTTTATCCCGCAAAGGGGTGATTTTACCCGTGGGATTCTTGCAGCTATGTATACTGAAACTGAATTAAATCTGGATGAAGTCTATGTTCTTTATGAAAACTATTTTAAAGATCATCCCTTCACTCATATCAGTAAAAGAAATATTGACCTGAAACAAGTTGTGAATACCAATAAAGCCCTGATTCATCTTGAGAAACATGGCAATAAATTGTTTATCATCAGCATCATAGATAATTTACTAAAGGGTGCTAGCGGGCATGCGGTGCAGAATATGAATTTGATGTTCGGGCTTGGGGAAACGGTGGGGTTGAGGTTGAAGGGAGTAGCCTTTTAAGTTGTAGGTTTTAAGTTGTAGGTTATAAGTTTTTGAAAACTCCTACTAAATGAAAAGTTTGAAGATATAATGAAAATTAAAGTAAAGTATCCCTGGTATTTGAGAATAGAGTTTCGACGATGATGTTGATACATAGCCGTTGACTAAGTAAATTATAGTGGCTTAATCAGAGTTTTTAAGTTTATGAATGCAAAACTATAAAGACTTGAAAGTGTGGGTTAAATCACACGAGATTACTATAAAAATTTACAACCTCACTAAAGGCTTTCCGAAAGAGGAAATCTATTCTTTAACAAGTCAGATTAGAAGGTGTTCATCTTCAATTCCTGCAAATATAGCGGAAGGTTGCGGTAAGAATTCTAATAATGATCTTGGAAGATTTTTGAATTTTGCTTTGGGGTCGGCTAACGAAACAGAATACTTCCTTCTACTGGCAAAAGATCTCGGTTACTTAACAATTGATGATCATCTGCTTTTAGAAAGATCTATAAACGAGATCAAAGCAATGCTAATATCATTAATACAGAAGGTTAGGTCGTAGGGTGGAAAAACTTATAACCTACAACTTATAACTTATAACTCGCATAAAAATGAAACTATTCGACGTATATCCCCTCAATAACATAGAAATTGTAAAAGCTCTGAACAGCAACGTTTGGGATGCTGATGGCAATAATTACCTGGATCTTTATGGAGGACATGCCGTAATATCTATCGGTCATACCCATCCACATTATGTAAGACGTTTGACAGAGCAGTTAAATAAGGTGGGGTTTTATTCCAATTCTGTAATTATTTCCCAACAGATTGAACTGGCTGAAAAGCTTGGTAATTTATCTGATAAACCTGATTTTCAGCTCTTTCTTTGTAATTCAGGTGCAGAGGCGAATGAAAATGCCCTTAAACTCGCATCTTTTTATAATAAACGCAAAAAAATCATCGCCTTCAAAGGTGCTTTTCATGGACGTACTTCACTGGCTGTTTCAGCAACAGATAATCCGAAGATAATTGCCCCGGTTAATGAAACAGAAAATGTCACTTTCCTTCCATTCAATGATGAACAGGCTTTGGAAGATGCATTTAAATCATTCGGCAAGGAGATTTCTTCAGTAATTATTGAGGGTATTCAGGGTGTTGGCGGTATCCGGGAAGCATCAAAGGGCTTTTTGCGGAAGATCAGAAGTCTTTGTGATCAGTATGATGCAGTCTATATCGCTGATTCAGTGCAATGTGGTTATGGCCGGACCGGTCAGTTCTATTCGCATGATTATGCAGGTGTTGAGGCTGATATTTATTCTATGGCAAAGGGTATGGGAAATGGTTTTCCAATTGGGGGAATATCCATTTCACCTAAATTTAAGCCTTGGTATGGTGAGCTTGGAACAACTTTCGGTGGAAATCACTTAGCCTGTGCGGCAGCTCTTGCGGTTCTTGAGGTGATGGAGAAGGACGATCTGATGAACAATGCCAGAGAAATTGGAGATTATCTCCTTAAAGAATTGAATCAAATCCCGCAGATCACTGAAATTCGGGGAAGAGGCCTGATGATCGGAATTGAGCTTTCTGAACAGTATGCAAACGTAAAAAAGGATTTACTTTTCAAGCATCGTATCTTTACAGGAGAGGCAAAACCGAATGTGATCCGGCTTTTACCTGCTTTGAATATATTAAAAGAGCATGCTGATCAATTTTTGACAGCTTTGAAAGCAGAATTGAATTAATAAAATACGGCTATTTTTACGAATATGAATCCGAAATGATTAAAATAAATATTAAACACACAGGGCAATTTTTATTTATTCCCGGTTTTTAGTTTTAGTTTTTGGGGTCATGAACCCTCCGGGATTTAATCATCAAAGGTTCCACCCCGCATGTGCGGGATAAAAAATAATAAAAATAAATAGATGAAACTATTTTCTTCCGTTAATGATGTTGCAGACCTGAAATCTTTCATTGAACAGGCACTGACCCTGAAGGCAGATCCTTATGCGGATCAGTCGTTGGGTAAGAATAAAACCCTCGGACTGGTATTCCTTAATCCGAGCCTGCGTACCCGCTTAAGTTCACAGAAGGCGGCTATGAATTTGGGTATGAATGTGATGGTGATGAATCTTGACAAAGAAGGCTGGGCTTTGGAAACAGAGGATGGAGTAGTTATGAATGGTACCACAGTAGAGCACATTCGTGAAGCTGCAGCAGTGATGGGTCAATATTGTGATATTCTTGGTTTCCGGTCATTCCCTAAATTATTGAATCGTGAAGAGGATTATGGAGAGGGCTTGTTCAATAAATTTGTGAAGTATAGTGGAGTTCCTGTGATCAGTTTAGAGAGTGCAACTTTACATCCATTACAGAGTTTTGCTGATCTGATTACCATTGAGGAATATAAAAAAGTGGCAAAGCCAAAGGTTGTTTTAACCTGGGCTCCGCATGTGAAATCTTTACCACAGGCTGTTCCAAATTCATTTTCTGAATGGATGTGCAGGGCTCAGGCTGAGGGAATGCTCGATTTTGTGATCACTCACCCTGAAGGCCTGGAATTGGCAGAGAAATTCACTCCCGGAGCAAAAATTGAATACGATCAGGACCTTGCATTACAGGGAGCCGATTTTGTTTACGTCAAGAACTGGTCATCATACAATGACTATGGAAAAACCATTCAGAATGGCGAATCCTGGATGATGACCCATAAAAAACTGGAGCAAACCAACGCAGCGAAAGTAATGCATTGTTTGCCGGTGCGTCGTGATTTCGAGCTTTCAGCCGAAGTTCTGGATGGACCGCACTCACTGGTCATCAAAGAAGCTGCTAACCGGGTATGGTCTGCTCAAACGGTCTTAAAAAATATGCTGGAGGGCTTATCATGAAAACCCTGAAGGTTATAAAGATTGGTGGAAATGTGATCGATAATCCGGAAAGTCTGCAACAATTTATTGCTGACTTTGCAAGGTTGCAGGGGCCTAAAATACTGGTTCACGGCGGAGGAAAAATTGCAACAAAAATCGCCGAAGATTTGGGTATCAAATCAACAATGATCGAAGGCCGTAGAATTACCGATGGGGAAAGCCTGAAAGTGGTATGCATGGTGTATGCTGGTTTGATCAATAAGAATATTGTTGCCGGTTTACAGCAACATAAATGCAATGCCATAGGCCTTTCTGGTGCCGATGGAAATATGATCAGGGCAACAAGGCGTCTGCCGCAGAAAATCCTCTCCTCCGGAGAGGATTTAGCTGAGGCCGTCGATTATGGCTTTGTGGGCGATCTTGATGAATCATCTATTGATCATCAGGGGCTCAGGAAGCTATTGGAAGCTGGCTTTATACCGGTTTTCTCTGCAATCACTCATGATGGTAAAGGGCAGCTTTTAAATACAAATGCTGATACCATTGCTTCTGCAATTTCTGTCGCAATGTCAAAGGATTACGAAACATCTCTGATCTTTTGTTTTGAAAAGGCAGGAGTTTTGATGGATGTGGAAGACGAGGATTCTGTTATCCGTTCTATAGATCCTCATTATTATGATGAATTAAAGCGTCAGGGGATAATAAATGATGGTATGATACCAAAACTGGATAATGCCTTTGAAGCAATAAATAAAGGATTAAAAGAGGTATGCATTGGCAAAGCTAATGCATTACCACATTTGAATAATGAAAAATTTGGTACACGCTTAATCAGCAGATAATGAAAACAGGAACAAAAAGAACAGCAATTTTAGGAAGCGGAAATATCGGTATGTCATTGGCAAAGGGACTGGTAAAAGCTGATTACTGCAAACCCGCGGATATCACCCTGACCCGTCGTAATATTCAGCGACTCGATACTGTTTCAGCACAGGGTTTCCAGGTCGGCACTGATAATTATGCCGCTGCTGCTGATGCCTCTGTAGTCATACTGGCTGTTTTACCTCAGCAACTTGATAACCTGCTCGAACAAATTGACGGGGCAATAGATCCCGCCAAACATTTGGTAATCTCGGTAATTTCTGGTGTTAGTTGCGCTGATATTCGCGCCAAACTGGGTAGTATGGTAAAGGTTGTCAGGGCAATGCCAAATACTGCCATTGCAATCGGTGAATCTATGACCTGTGTTGCATCAGATAATGCAGAAGATGAAAATATTGCCGAAGTGACCAAAATGTTTGAGACAGTAGGTTCAGTTATTAAGATCAATGAAGATCTGATGACAGCAGCCACGGCTCTTTGTGCCTGTGGAGTTGCATTCTTTCTCAGAGCCGTTCGTGCAGCATCACAGGGTGGTGTTGAGATCGGTTTTCATGCCGATGAGGCATTACGGATGGCTGCACAAACAGCCAAAGGAGCAGCATCACTTTTACTGCAGCAAAACAGTCATCCTGAACATGAGATCGATAAGGTGACTTCCCCAAAAGGATGTACCATTGCCGGATTGAATGAAATGGAGCATAATGGTTTTAGCTCTTCTATGATCAAAGGAATTAAATTATCCGCTCAAAAAGCTGGTGAATTATATACAAACGACTAAAGAAAATGGCCGGTAAACTGTTTGATGATAGTATTGATTTATTACGCAAGCTAATCAGCATTCCTTCATTAAGTAAAGAAGAGGAGAATACTGCCTCGGCAATAGAGCAGTTTTTGCAGGATAGGGAAGTGAAAACTCATCGTATAATTAATAATGTCTGGGCATATAATGAGCATTTTGATGCAAAAAAGCCCACCATTCTGCTCAATTCGCATCATGATACAGTAAAGCCGAATCCGGGATACTCTCGAGACCCATTTGCGGCTGACATTATTGATGGTAAGTTATTTGGTTTGGGAAGTAATGATGCCGGTGGTTGTCTGGTTTCGCTTATCGCTGTATTTATTCATTTTTATAAAGAGAAGAATCTAAAATTTAACATTTGCCTTGCTGCAACTGCCGAGGAGGAAATTTCGGGTAAAAACGGTATTGAGCTGATCCTTCCTGAACTGGGTACACTGGAATTTGCAATTGTCGGCGAGCCAACCCTAATGCAGCTGGCAATTGCCGAACGTGGTTTAATGGTTTTGGATTGTGTTGCACATGGTAAAGCAGGTCATGCTGCACGGGAGGAAGGTGAGAATGCGATCTATAAGGCAATGAATGATATTAATTGGTTCAAATCCTACGAGTTTGCGAAGAAATCAGTGCTATTTGGTCCTGTTAAGATGAGCGTAACCATCATTGAAGCCGGATCACAGCATAATGTGGTACCTGCGGTTTGTAATTTTACCGTTGATGTCAGGGTAACCGATGCCTATCGGAATGAGGAGGTGCTGAAGATCATAAGTCAGAATGTTGAATGTGATGTTAATCCAAGATCAACCCGCTTAAAGCCATCTTCAATCAGCATTGAACATCCGATTGTAAAGGCAGGGATAGCTTTGGGCCGGCAGACCTATGGTTCTCCTACAACAAGCGATCAGGCATTGCTTGATATCCCATCCCTTAAGATGGGGCCCGGAGATTCGGCACGTTCACATATGGCTGATGAATTCGTTTATGTTAATGAAATTGAGCAGGGTATTGACCTCTACATAGAATTATTGAAGGAGATCATGTGATGGTGAAGAATTTGAATATTACTCTGGAAAGTGAAAGAGCCTTACTTCGTCCGCTTGAGCCGGAAGATGAAAAAATATTACAAGAGGTAGCTGATGATGATAGCCTCTGGATTTATGGCCTTCAGGATCTTTCGAATCCAGCAGAGCTAAAAAAATATTTGAATAAAGCGATTGCTGACCGTGATAGCGGAACCAGCGCAGTTTGGGTCATCATTGATAAGAAGACCAATAATATTGCCGGATGCACCCGCCTTGCCGAAATCTCCTGGAGAGATGAACGGGGGCAGATAGGCTGGACCTGGATCGGTCGTGATTTTCAGGGAAGCGGATTGAATAAGGAGATGAAGTTCCTGATGCTTACATATGGTTTTGAGGTTTTAAAACTAAATAGGATAGAATTTAAGGCAGATGAGCGTAATCATCAATCACGTCAGGCATTATTGGGAATAGGCGCTACCCGTGAAGGAGTATTACGCCAGCACATGAAAATACATAATGGATATATCAGAAACACAGTTTTTTACAGTATTTTGAAGTCCGAATGGGATACAATTAAAGCACAGTATTTCACAAATTTTAAAGCAGTTCTATGAGCAAGCTCTGGCAAAAGGAAACAGAAACTGAGAGGTCTGTTGAAAAATTTACTGTTGGTAATGACCGGGAGTTGGATCAGCAGCTTGCTGCATTTGATGTAATGGGTTCGTTGGCCCATACCCGTATGCTTCAAAGTATTGGTTTAATGGATAGCCAGGATCTGCAACAGGTCCAGGCGGGTCTTAAACAAATTTTCAGGGAAGTTCAGGATGGTAAATTCAGTATTGAAGATGATGTAGAAGATGTACACTCACAGGTAGAGTTATTACTTACGCGAAGGATCGGTGAGGCCGGAAAAAAGATTCACAGCGGACGGTCCAGAAATGACCAGGTTCTGGTAGATCTTAAATTGTTCTTTCGCAGTGAGATACAAAAGCTGGTTAAAAATACTGATATTCTTTTCACTCAGCTGATTGCACAAAGTGAAGAGCATAAGGAAAAATTGCTTCCAGGCTATACACATTTGCAGATCGCGATGCCTTCATCCTTTGGATTATGGTTCGGAGCTTATGCCGAAAGCCTTGCTGATGATATGGAGATGATGCTTGCAGCCTGGAAAATCTGTAACAAAAATCCATTGGGTTCTGCTGCAGGATACGGTTCTTCTTTTCCACTGAACCGTACAATGACCACTGAATTATTGGGTTTCGATTCGCTGAATTACAATGTAGTTTATGCCCAGATGGGCCGGGGAAAAACTGAGCGTATATTGGCTCAGGCAATGTCTTCGGTTGCAGCAACTTTGGCTAAACTGGCTATGGATGCCTGTTTATTCATTAATCAGAACTTTGCATTTATCAGTTTCCCTGATGAACTGACCACCGGTTCAAGCATAATGCCTCATAAGAAAAATCCGGATGTTTTTGAGCTGATACGTGCCAGATGTAATAAAGTACAGGCTTTACCGAATGAAATAGCACTGATGACCACAAATCTGCCATCAGGTTATCATCGTGACCTGCAATTATTGAAAGAGAATTTGTTCCCGGCCTTCAGATCATTAAATGAATGTCTGGAAATGACAGGCTTTATGTTGCAGTCCATCAGAATTAAGGAGGATATCCTTAAGGATGAGAAATATGCTTATTTGTTTAGTGTAGATGCAGTGAATGAAGAGGTTTTAAACGGACTACCTTTCAGGGAAGCTTATAAAAAAGTTGGGGCAGCAATCGAAAAGGGCGAATTTATGGCACCGGGTATTGTTAAACATACACATGAAGGTAGTATTGGGAACCTGTGCAATGAACAGATCAATGCATCTTTTAAAGAGATCTTGAAAAGCTTCAATTTTGAAAAGGTAGATAAAGCAGTTGAAGCATTAATCAGGTAATATAGATAATTTATAACAGGTTGATATCCTGAAGAATACAAAAGTAAAAATGAAAGTATCCAAAATAGCGAGTACCCTTGAAGGCTCAGAAATAATAAAAATCGCAGGTCAGATCAATGAATTGAAAAGTAAAGGTGAGCAGATTGCGAACCTGACCATCGGTGATTTCGATTCAAATATTTTTCCAATTCCCGATGAGCTGAAAGATGGAATTGTTGAGGCTTATCGGGCCAACCAGACCAACTATCCTCCTGCCGAGGGTGTGGCAGTATTGCGTGAGAACATTTCAACTTTCCTGCAGGATCGATTCGGTTTATCCTATAACAGTAAGCAAATTCTGGTTGCCGGCGGATCACGTCCTTTGATTTATGGTACTTATATGGCTCTTGTTGATCCCGGAGATAAGGTAATTTACCCTACTCCGTCATGGAACAACAATCATTATTGCCGTTTTACAGGGGCAACGCAGGTTGCAGTTAAGACTTCAGCGGCTAATAAGTTTATGCCAACAGCTGATGATATACGTCCTTACCTAAAGGGAGCAACATTACTGGCTTTATGTTCACCACTCAACCCAACAGGTACCATGTTTGCCAAAAAGGATCTGGAAGAGATCTGTGATCTGGTCATTGCCGAGAATAAGACTAGGGGAGTGGATGAAAAGCCACTTTATATTATGTATGATCAAATATATTCTCTTCTGACCTTTGGTGATCAGTTTCATTTTGATCCGGTTACATTAAGGCCCGAACTGAAAGACAGGGTAATTTATATTGATGGAATATCCAAATGCCTTGCTGCTACCGGTGTTCGTGTAGGATGGGCTTTCGGTCCCGAACATGTGATCGATAAAATGAAAACTATCGTGGGGCATGTCGGAGCATGGGCACCTAAGCCTGAACAGGTAGCAACAGCCAAATTTTTAACTCAAACAAAAGAATTAAACAATTACCTGACGACTTTTAAAGCAAAAGTTCAGAAAAGCCTGGATACTTTATATCAGGGCATTATTCAGCTTAAGGCTGATGGTTTTGCTGTGGACGCAATCAACCCTATGGGCGCTATCTACTTAACTGTTAAGGTTGATTATATAGGTAAAACTACCCCAGAGGGAAATGTTTTGAAAGATAGTGCCGAAGTTAATTTCTATCTGATCAAGGAAGCAAAAATGGGAATAGTACCATTTTCGGCATTTGGTACAGATAGCGGAGTAAACTGGTTCAGAGCATCAGTTGGAGGATGTTCACTTGAAGATATTGAACAAATGATTCCCAGGATGCGGGCTGCACTCAGTAAATTGAAATAATATTCATAAAAAAAACCGGCCAATTGGCCGGTTTTTTTTGTTTTAGTAAGATCTGGAGGGCCTGCTTTGGCCCCCTCTGCCATTTTCTTGTCCTGAAGAAGAATTGCTTCGCCCTTCTGAACTCTGAGAAGGAGCCTGACGATCCTGAGGCGCACTTCTCTGAATACGATCCGGTTCTGGAGCCTGACGTTGTTGAGGCTCGCTTCTTTGAACACGTTCAGGATACTGGCGTTCTTGAGGTGCACTTCTCTGGATTCTTTCGGGAGAAGGAGCCTGACGATCCTGAGCTTCGCTTCTCTGAACTCTTTCTGGAGTCTGATACTGACGTGGTGACTCTGCTACTCGTTCTGGTCTTTGCTCCCTTGGTGCCTGAACAGGCGCTTGCCTGACTTGCTCCTGACGATCAGCCATTGGATTGCGCTGTCCAGTCTGATTATTTTGGCTGCCGCGGATATCCTGATTGTCATAAGTCCTTTCTGATCGCTGTGATGCGGCCGGAATCTGTCTGCTTTCAGGTCGTATCGCTCCGCGATTTATTGAATTTTCAGCCAATGCGTCGGATCCTCTTCCGCTTACTGCTCCTCTGCCACCCGAATTGTCAGTCGGACGATCCGGGCGAGGATTCTGTCCCGGATTGCCACCTCTGTCAGGCATTCTGTTTACCTGAGGACGGTCGTTTCTGCTGTTTCCATAATTCGATGGCCTGTTATCCCTTACGTCATGAATTCTAACCGGCTGCCGGGTCACTCTCCTGATCTCATCAACTCTTGGTCCTGTATAATAACGGTTTTGGTTGTAAACATAGGTATTGTTAATAATGACCGTGTTGTTGTAAATATTCCTGTTTCTGTACCTGTCATAATTGGGATACCTGTCATAATAGATATTTCGTTGCGGTACAAATACCCAATAATAGTCAGGGATCCTTGATCCGATATTAATGTTGATGTTGATACCGGGACCCAATGGTGCCCAGCCATAATAGCCACCACCGCTTCTCCAACTCACCCATGCCGGTCCCCATCTGGTGTCCGGAACCCATATCCAGCCTCTGCGGTTACTGTGTTGCCAGCGACCATAATGGAAGGGTGCCCAACCCCATTCGTAATCGGAGACCCAGGTATTTCCATATTTGGTCATTTCCCAGTGACCATTTGTATAATAGGGTCTGAAATCATCCTGATCGACATCAGGGCGCCATACATAACCATATTGAGGGTCATTTATCCATACTCCGTATGGAGAAAGTTCCTCGTAAAAAGTTTCCAGAGAGACATCTTCATACTGAGCTTTTACCTGTGCCGGTAATAGGAACGACAGGAATAACAGTAATCCTGCCATATATTCCGGGAATTTGATGTTCGTTTTCATAGCTCCTAAAATTTAATTTGTGTGATCTTATAGATAAGAGGATAAAATTTTGCTAAAGGTTGTATTGTAATTAAATTATTACCTAAACTCGTTTTTGACAGTATTTATGAATTCATGATTTTATACTGTTTAATACATATAACTCGTTTGACAGGAATTTGTTTTAATTTGTAGCAAAAATCAAACATGCTTCCCGGTTCACTTTATCTTATTCCTGTGCCATTGGCAGAAAATGCTTCGGCAAAGTCGTTTACTCCCTATCTTGTAGATACGATAAATCACATCAATGAGTATATCGTGGAGAACAGTAAAACTGCGCGAAGATTTTTAAAAGAAGCAGGTTTAAAGATTCCTCAAAGTGAACTTATTATCCATGATTATGGGAAACATCAGCGGGAGGGTAATTTAAATGAATTCTTCAAGGGACTTTTAGCCGGAAAGGATGTAGGCCTCATGAGTGAAGCAGGTTGCCCAGGCATTGCCGATCCCGGTGCTGAAATTGTTGCCCTGGCTCATCAAAAGGGCATTAGAGTAGTACCACTGGTTGGGCCCAGTTCTATTTTGCTGGCATTGATGGCTTCGGGTTTTAGCGGACAAAGTTTTACATTTCATGGTTATCTGCCCATTGATAAAGTGCATCGGGCAAATAAGATCAAAGAGCTTGAGGCCCTGGCTGAAAGGCATAGCCAGACCCAGTTATTTATTGAAACCCCTTTTCGTAATAATCCAATGCTGGAGGAAATTTTGCGAAGTTGTAAAGCGGATACAAAACTGTGTATTGCCTGCGATCTGAATTCAGATGATGAGTTTATTCAAACAAAAAGTATCAAAGACTGGAAGAATAAAGTCCCTGATTTGCACAAGAGACCTGCAATATTTTTGTTGTATAAGAAGTAAGACTTACGAAATCACTTGTGCATCTTGTATTTCTGATTTCGTAAGTCGCTTTTATTAAGGTGCCTGTTCGACGATTAATTACCCGTGAATCGTCTCCGATTTTCCATAATTCTGTATCACCTTAGCCTCATATTCCAAAAACTCTTTCCATCGTTTTTCTACATCTATATTTCCGGCATACTTACGGGCAAGGCTGATGAACATCGTATAATGGCCCGCTTCGCTGACCATCAGTTCATAATAAAAATCTGAGAGCTCTTTATCAATGATGTGTTCAGACATCACTTTGAAGCGTTCACAGCTGCGTGCTTCAATCATTGCTGAGAATAATAGACGGTCTATAAGTTGATCCTGCCGACTGCCCCCTTTAATTACAAACTGCATTAACTCATTGACATAATTGTCTTTTCGTTCACGCCCCAGGGTATATCCCCGGGCAAGGATCAGGTCGTGAACCCGCTTAAAATGATCCATTTCTTCCTGCACGAGCATCGCCATTTCCTGCACCAGATCAGATAAATTAGGATTCTGTACAATGAGGGTGATTGCATTGCTGGCTGCTTTCTGCTCACAAAAGGCATGGTCAGTAAGAATTTCTTCAATATTACTTTCCACCACATTCTTAACCCAGAGCGGATCGGTGGGGAGTTTTAATTTTAAAATGGTTTTTTCGCTCATATTGTGATATGTAATGTGTCTAAATGCTGAGGTTGCTAGCCAGGTAACTGATAACCCGGAACTGACAACACAACAGAAAAGGCTGACAGTCCCGGATCATTCCGGGATTAACCCTGTCAGCGTTCGAAACGCTGACAGGGTTGAATTAACGATACAAATTCTTTCCTTCAATAAATTTCAGCACCTTTTCAGGTACAAAATATTGAACATTTTTTCTTTCTTTAACAGCTTTGCGAATGAAGGTGGCCGATAATTCCATCAATGGTGTTTCAGTAACACTGATGGAAGGATGTTGATGAAAATCATGCTTATCAAATCCCGGGCGCGGATAAATATGAATATGATAGTCGCGCAGAATGAGCTCATAATTCTTCCATTTTTTTAAGGAAACCAGGTTATCTGAACCCATGATCAGGCTGAATTCATGTTCCGGATATTTTTCATGAAGAAAGGTTAGGGTATCGATAGTGTATGAAGGCTGAGGCAGTTTAAGTTCCACATCACTTACCCTGATATTGATGGCATCTTCGGTAGCCAGTTTTGCCATCTCCAGCCGGTCATACATATTGATCAGATCACTCTTTTCTTTCAATGGGTTATGTGGTGAAACTACCAGCCAAACCTGCTGAAGATCAGTATAATTAGCCATGTAATTGGCAATGATCAAATGGCCTATATGGATAGGGTTGAAAGAGCCGAAGAATAATCCTATTTTCATATTTTGGGAGATATGAGATATGAGATTGGAGATATCAGACAGGGTAATCGGAACATGTTGTTTAATTATTGAGCTAGAAATTCTCTCACCAGTTTTTCTGCTTCTTTACAGGCTGTTTCCAGCTCGTGATTTTTCAATATCACGTCAAACTGATTCGCATAGAGTAGTTCCTTATCCGCCTTTTTTATACGTTCTGCTAGTTTTTCGGGAAGATCGGTACCTCTGCTGGTTAAACGCTCAATCAAAACCTCAAGAGATGGGGGCTGAACGAAAATCGCCAGCGCTTTATCACCAAATTTTTTCTTCAGGTGTAGTCCGCCAATCACATCGATATCGAAGATAACGTGCTTGCCTTCAGCCCAGATTCTATCAATTTCGGAGCGCAATGTTCCATAAAAGGTACCCGTGTAAACCTCTTCAAATTCTACAAATTCCTTTTGTGCAATCTTGTGAAGAAAACTCTCTTTGCTGATGAAATAATAATCTTTGGCATTTACTTCATCCCCACGCTGATGTCTGGTTGTGGCTGAAATGGAAAATGAAAGATCAGGAAACTTTTTTAATAAATGGTGGACTATCGTAGTCTTACCTGCACCTGAAGGAGCTGAAAATATGATGAGTTTGCCTTTCAATGGAGTTGTAAGTTGTAAGTTATAAGTATTAAGTTAAAGCTATGGGTGGAAACTACCTATAACTTACAACTTATAAAACGTTTAGTAATTGTTCTTTAATCTTCTCGAGCTCTTCTTTCATTCCTACGACGATCTGCTGCATTTTCGCATCATTGGCTTTTGAACCCATGGTATTGATCTCCCGGCCAATCTCTTGTGAAATAAAGCCGAGCTTTTTACCGTTAGCATCCTTGTCTTTCAGTGCTTCAATGAAATAATCACAATGACTTTTCAATCGGATCTTTTCTTCAGTTATATCCAGTTTATCAATAAAATAGATTAACTCCTGTTCGAAACGGTTATGGTCCACATTTTCTTTACCAACAGCATCTTCTAAAAACTGGTTTAGCCGTTCCCTGATTGAAGGTATGCGAAGCGGCTCCTGAATGGAAACAAGTCTCATCCCTTCCAAAATGTTGTTTATTCTGAGAATAAGGTCTTGTTTCAACACATTTCCTTCGTCCTGGCGGAAGTTCTGAAAGTTTAAAAGGGCTTCTTCAAATGTCTTGTAAACAGTCTTCCATTCATCCTCACTGGCTTCATCTGAACTATATTGAATTACATCAGGAAAATTTAGAGCTATTTGAAACAAATTATTACTTGCAGATCCCAGTGTATCGGCAGCTTCTTTGAGCTGATCATAATAATATTTGAGTAAAGCTTGATTTATACTTGATGTTTTTAACGTAGTTTCTGCGTATTCCACATTAATACTAATGTTCACCTTACCTCTTTCAATTTGCTTGCTGCATTCATTTCTCAGCAAAAATTCTTTATCAGAAAATGCTTTAGGAAGTTTTAGAGAAAGCTCCAGGAACTTGCTGTTCAATGATTTGATCTCTACCGTATATTTTGCTCGGGAATAATCATTGGCTGCCAAGCCATAACCTGTCATCGATTTTATCATTTTGCAAAGATAAGATTTAATTGGAAAGGCTTTGAAACAGTTTGTGGAGCTTATTAATAATTCATTTAAGGAAAACCCAAACCTCTTTTAGTAATTTTATCCTGAATCTGAGTTCTGATGAAAGCATTGTTAAAAATATTTCTATTAATTATTGCCATGACTGGCATCAGGACTGTTATGGCTCAGGAGAATAGCGTTCAGGGTTTGATCATGGAAAGATCAGGTGCGTCAAGAATTGCAGGGGTATATATTCTGAATAAGAGGACAGGAATTTCTACTTTCAGTAATGAACTGGGTCTTTTCAGGATTTCAGCTGCGACCGGGGATGCTCTGAGTATATCCAAATCCGGTTATTCAGATCTCATTCTTCCAATTCTAGAGCTTTCCGACAAAATTTTGATGCTTCAGCCAGTAATCAGCCTGTCAGAAGTTAAAGTGCTGGGACAAAGTAAAAAGCAGGAACTGGATGAGGTTAGAGATCAGTATAGGAAGAAGGGATCTTTTTATGCAGGTAAACCTCCTTTGCTGGCCTATTTTTTCAGGCCGCTCACTGCTCTGTATGAACTTATAGGCAAAACTCCGGCACAGGCCCGCCGTTTCAACGCCTATTATTTAAGAGAACTTCAGGAATCTGAGGTCGACCGAAGGTTCAGTGCTTATGCGATCAAAAATGTCACCGGTCTTGAAGGGAATGATCTCAAGAATTTTATGATATTATATCGACCTGATTATCAGAATGTTGCTAAATTTGATGAGTATTCAATGATCAATTATATTAAAAAGTCCCTTCAGCTATTTAACGATGCCGGCAGACCAAAAGCTATAAGATCTTTGCCCCCTCTGCCAAAGGCTCCTGATTTATCAGAGAAAAATCTTAAATATTAGTACTGTTTTCAATTATAAGCTGTTCCATACCCTTGCGTACCCTTGTTTTCAAATCAAACATATCATCGGGATTCAGACCCTTAACTTTAATCCTATCCGTAAACACACATTTCAATACTCCGGGCCTTATTGATAAGAGTTTATCACGTGGAAGCAGTTTTCTCGCATTCAAAATAACCATGGGTACAATGTCGGTTTGGGTTTCAATTGCAAGCCGGAATGCGCCATCAAAAAATTCAGAGAGTACTGCATTGGTACGGTTCATAGTTCCTTCGGGGAATATCAAAATGGACTGTCCATTACCAAGGTCAAGCTTCAACTCTTCTACACTTCGCGCACGACTTTCCTGGCTTTTGCGGTCAATTAGTACTACAACTCGTTTGTAAATCATTCCAAAGATCAGTGTTCTAACCATTTCGATCTTACCCAATGGTTTAAAGGAGCCGGGAATTGCTAAAACAACGGCTATAGCGTCCAGATAGGAATTATGATTACAAACATAAATGCAGGCTTTGTCAGTATTTAAAGTTTCTTTTCCACTTGTTCTTACCGGGAAGAAACACAGTACAGAGAAAATCCATGCCCATGCTTTAAGAAAAAAGAAGATTATGTCCTGTGCTTTCTTCTTCCTGAAGAGTGCCGAGATCAATAGAATAAATGGAAATACGAGGATCATCGCTGATATGAATACCAGAAATCCCCATATCAGGAACAGGAATGCAGCTACTTTTTTTAAGAGTTTCATCATCTACTGTTTTAGATTCTGCTAAGTCCGCAAATAGCCAGGAATTTTTCCTGTTCAGCATTTTAGAGATGTAATATGGAAATATATCAGATAACCTGCAGAATTTTGGCAACATAATTTGGTGTTGTCATGCTCAATATTCTTCTTTTGCTAGATTTTTAAATATTCGCAAGCTTTTTCAGCTGCGAGTTTTTCTGCATTTTTCTTGTTGTAATCCCGGCCAATCGCACAATTTTCTCCATCTACACTAATTTGAATAGTAAACAGTTTGGAATTTTCACCTTCATCATTGGCAATAATTTCAAAACTAATGTCTTTACCATGGCGCTGGCACCATTCAATTATTTTACTCTTGAAATTCGTCTCAGTAAGTTCAAGAGTATGAATATCGATATGAGGCTTTATAATTCTATTTATCAGGAAGCTACGCGTGAAATTATATCCCTTGTCCATGTATACAGCCCCAATCATCGCCTCAAAAGTATCACCCAGTAAGGAACCCTGTTTATTGTTATGGCCAATCATCCTGTTGTCATATTCAATATGCTCATCCAGGCCAAGTCGTTTGGCAAGTTGATTCAGATTTGCACGGCTTACGATTTTCGAGCGCATCTCAGTGAGAAAGCCCTCATCCTTGTATGGATACATTTTGAAAAGAATCTCAGCTACAACTGAACCCAGAATAGCATCGCCAAGAAATTCAAGACGCTCATTGCTGTTCTTTGTGCCATTCTTAAGTTCGACAGCAACCGAACGATGCCGGAATGCCATGCGATAAAGCCGCAGATTTCCAGGAACAAAACCTAAAAGATTCTCTAAAGACCGTATGTAAATGCGATGTGGTGAGAAGTAAAGTTTATAAATTCTGGAAAATGGCATTAATGACCGATAATTCTAATGATAAAATAAAAATATATAGGTTTTAATATATCCGGAATATTGGATATCAAAATCAGGATTTGTATTTTTTGAAAATTACGGAAGCATTATGCCCTCCAAAGCCAAATGTATTGCTTAATGCGGCATTTACTACACGTTTTTGAGCCTTGTTAAATGTAAAATTTAACCGTGTGTCAAAACCGGGATCATCTGTGAAATGGTTGATCGTTGGGGGAACAATATCATTTTTTACAGCCAGAATAGCGGCAATTGCTTCAACAGCACCTGCAGCACCCAAAAGATGGCCCGTCATTGATTTCGTGGAGCTGATATTTAGCTTGAAAGCATCTTCCTTAAAGAGATCAATGATCGCTTTTACCTCGCTGATATCTCCGAGCGGAGTAGAGGTTCCGTGTACATTGATATAATCGATATCAGAAGTTGCGATTCCTGCATCTCTCATCGCATTGGTCATAACCAATTTTGCACCCAAACCTTCAGGATGTGGTGCCGTAATGTGATTTGCATCAGCACTCATGCCACCTCCCACTAATTCTGCATAAATTTTAGCGCCTCTGGCTTTTGCATGTTCAAGTTCTTCAAGAATGATACTTCCTGCACCTTCGCCAGCCACAAAACCATCACGGTCTTTATCGAATGGGCGGGATGCTGTTGTAGGATCATCATTTCTGGTTGAAAGGGCATGCATTGCATTGAAACCACCCATGCCTGCCTCATTAATAATGGCTTCAGAACCTCCGGAAACGATCACATCAGCCATATTAAGACGGATATAATTGAATGCATCGATCAGGGCATTGGTTGAAGAAGCACAGGCAGAAACAGTAGAAAAATTTGGTCCCCGCAGGCCATGCCTGATGGAAATATGTCCCGGAGCAATGTCCAGGATCATTTTAGGGATGAAAAACGGGTTGAAACGTGGTGTACCGTCTCCGTGAGCAAAGTTTACAACTTCGTCCGTGAAGGTTTTTAATCCACCAATTCCAGACCCCCAGATCACACCGATCCGGTTAGTATCGAGATTAGGAAAGTCTAAACCAGCATCTTTAATTGCTTCATCTGATGCAGCAATTGCATAATGAACAAAAGGGTCGAGTTTACGAGCCTCTTTTTTATCCAAAAAATCCTCGGGATTGAAGTTCTTTACTTCACAGGCGAATTTTGTACGGAATTTTTCAGGATCGTAATGCGTTATAGGAGCGGCGCCGCTTACCCCATTGATCAGACTGTTCCAGAATTCAGGAACAGTATTACCGATTGGAGTAAGCGCACCTAGTCCTGTAACAACAACTCTTTTAAGCTCCATTTATAGTTAGGATATCGTAAAATTATTTTACGTTCTTTTCTAAATATGCGATGGCTTGACCTACAGTGCCGATAGTTTCAGCCTGGTCATCAGGGATGGCCACGTTGAACTCTTTCTCAAACTCCATGATTAATTCCACGGTGTCTAGTGAATCGGCACCAAGATCATTGGTGAAAGATGCCTCTGGTGTAACTTCACTTTCGTCAACACCTAATTTTTCAACGATAATTGCTTTAACTCTTGAAGCGATA
>Ga0123337_10002580_pt1 | contig 20548 bp, 17 predicted proteins | sample frozenSSSSmetaG_FD_89792 | JGI IMG/M metagenome (GOLD analysis project Ga0123337, IMG submission 89792) | Glacier valley bacterial and archeal communities from Borup Fiord, Nunavut, Canada, to study Microbial Dark Matter (Phase II) -... | ecosystem: Environmental > Aquatic > Freshwater > Ice >... | reverse complement strand
GCAAAAGGTTCGAGCCGGGCCGTGACCTGGTAGGCTGGGTCGGGTCCATAATACAATAGCCCGGTAAAAGCTGGTTTGTCGGCAATGGGCGAGTCGGCGTTGGTGCGCATGAACTCATCTTTCTCGATCCGTTCGGTTCTGATTTCCTGATTATAGGCTGTGGTATCGGCTACGGGTACTGAGCCGTTAGAGGAGTTGGTTTCCTGGTCAAAAAACATAAAATACAGGAACAGGCCCAGTGCCAGTAGTAGCGCAGCGAGGAAAATTCGATTTAACTTCATATTGTAAGTATGGTAAGGACTAATTTTTAGGCGTGGCGACCGACTGGCAGAACCCAAGGCGGACCCTCCGCTGTCGGGCTGCTACAATTTGGTTCAAATTCTACTGTTATTTAACGGCTTTTTAATACATTTAGGCTGTGAAAACGAGAGGTACCATTTTCCATACCAATATATGCCTCAACTCTACGAATTAAAGACGGTTTTCTCAGAACGTGGTAATCTGACAGTCTTTGAAGATATTATTCCCGGGCCCATTCAGCGGGTATTTTATATTTACCAGGCTGGTAATCAGGTGCGGGCGGGCCACCGACACCATAAGGCCTGGAACGCACTGGTCTGCGTAAGTGGCAGTTGTCGGGTATATAATCATAACGGCCGTAGAGAAGAGTACTTCCTGCTCGATAACCCCCGTAAATGCCTGGTGCTTCAGCCCGAAGACTGGCATACGATGGGTGAATTTACGAACGATGCTATTTTGCTGGTGGTGTCCAATCAGCTTTACGATGTGAACGATTATATCGACGAGCCATACCCTGCCCTGACCGGTTCAGTCCGAGCCGAACTGGCCGAAGTTAGCTGACCCAATGATTCCGTTTCTGGATTTAAAAAGGGTCAATAAGCCCCATCAGGAAAGTATTCAGCGGGCCATGCGCCGGGTTGCAGAATCAGGCTGGTTTGTGCTGGGTCGGGAGGTTGAGCAGTTTGAGATGAGTTTTGCCGATTACTGTCAGACGCGCCACTGCATTGGGGTAGCCAATGGTCTGGATGCGCTTACCCTGACGCTTAAAGCCTGGGAGCTACCACCGGGTAGTGAGGTCATTATAGCGTCAAATGCCTACATAGCCGGGGTACTGGCTGTGCGGCAGGCTGGGTTGACGCCGGTGCTGGTCGAACCTGAACTGACTACCTACAACCTCGATCCATTACGTATCGAAGCGGCCATTACGAGCCAAACACGGGTGATTCTCTGCGTGCATCTGTACGGACGGTGCTGTGATATGGAACCCATAAATGTACTGGCCGCAACGTACGGGCTGCGGGTGCTGGCCGATGCAGCCCAGGCGCACGGGGCCACGTATAACAACATCCGGTCGGGCGGGTTGGCCGATGCGGCTGGCTGGAGTTTTTACCCGACCAAAAACCTCGGTGCTCTTGGCGACGCTGGGGCCGTAACGACTAACGATGGTGAACTGGCCGACCGGCTGCGCTACTGGCGTAATTACGGGTCGGGTCAGAAATATTATAATCAGTACGTAGGGCAGAATAGTCGTTTGGATGAACTGCAGGCTGCCATCCTGAGCGAGAAACTAACCCGACTCGACGCCGAAAATGACCGACGCCGGCAACTGGCCCGGCGGTACCTGACCGAACTGAACCCCGATAAACTGACGCTGCCACCCGCCGATGCCATTGACCAGGATGTCTGGCACCTGTTTGTGGTACGCCACCCCGACCGTACCCGGCTCATCAGCTATCTGCAACAGCGGGGTATCGGCACTGATGTACATTACCCCATTCCACCACACCGACAGCAGGCATTTCCCGAATGGCACGGTCTGGCACTGCCCATATCGGAACAACTGCACCGCGAAGTAGTGAGTCTGCCGCTGAACCCAACCCTGACCGACGACGAGGTTAGCTACATCATCGACACGATTAATGATATTCCGGCGTATCTGCCGGTCCGGGTCAACTGATTCACTGTTTCATTTATGTACCTTTCCGTAGTCATCCCGGTTTATAACAGCGAAACCACGATTGCACCGTTGGTGAGTCGACTGCATGATTGCCTGACAGGTACGGCGTTTGAAGTGGTGCTGGTTAACGATGGTAGTGCAGACCGTTCGGAATCCGTTTGTAGGGAACTGGCCATTGTATACGATACGGTTGAGTGTATCTCGCTGCGCCGGAACTTCGGCGAATTCAACGCGGTGCTTTGTGGATTGAACCATGCTCAGGGTCAGTTTACCGTTATCATAGACGACGATTTTCAGAATCCCCCCGAAACCATCCTGACTCTGCTCAAAACCGCCGAAGCTGGACAATACGATGTAGTATACAGCCGCTATACCGAAAAAAAGCATACCTGGGTTCGCAACCTGGGCAGTCGGTTGGTCAACACATTAACAACGTATTCGCTGGGTAAGCCGTCTGACTTGTATCTGTCAAGTTTCAAGCTGATTCGGCGCGAGATCGTTGATGAGATTATACGCTACCGGGGGCCGTACCCGTACATCGACGGGCTGATTTTTCGGGTTACGCGCAATGTGGGTAGTGTGCTGGTGCAGCACCATGCCCGCGCCGAAGGGCAATCCAATTACACGCCCCGTAAGTTGATTAGCCTGTTTCTCAATGTATTCATTGGCTATTCACTCTGGCCCATCCGGGGGTTTACGGTACTGGGTGCGGGATTATTTGGGCTGGGACTGCTGTCGGGTCTGGTCTGGCTGGCTGGCTGGCTAGCCGGAGCGTTTGTCGCGTCGGGCTGGGGTGCTATGCTGTGGGCCTTTGGTACGGGACTGGGGCTGCTACTGCTGTTTCTGGGCGTCCTGGGCGAATACCTCGGCAAACTGTTCATGGCCCACAGTGGTCTGCCGCCGTATGTAGAAAAATAATAGGTAAATCATGATTGGACGGTCGGACGAGTACGGGAAAATGTTTCGCATTGAGCAGCGATTGTGGTGGTACCGTATCCTGCACGAGACCGTTGCGCGACATCTGGAACAACGGTTCGGTCCTCGCCGGGATATAACCATTCTGGACGCGGGCTGTGGTACGGGCGGCTTGCTCGACTTTCTGCGGAAACGAGGATACACCAACCTGCGCGGTATCGACGGATCGACCGATGCCGTGCAGTTCTGCCACGAACGCGGGCTGGACGTGTTGCCGGTGAACCTGAACCAACTGGCTAATCATGCCCCTGAACAAAGCTACGAAGCCATCATCTGCAACGACGTATTTTGCTATTTCGACGATACGGCCCTGACCCGCCTGCTAACCGAACTAAGCCGACGACTGAACCCGGGCGGGCTTCTGTTAAGCAATAATAACGCATTTAGCGTTTTTTGGGGACAGCACGACCTCGCTATTGGCAGTACGCGCCGGTTTGTTCGGGCCGATTTTGCGCGACTGCTGCCCCCAACCGGACTACAGTTACGGAACTCAACCTACTGGAGCCTGGCTCTGTCGCCCCTGATTTTACTGGCCCGCCAATGGCAGCGTCTTCAACTTCGGCTGGGCTTGAGTCACCCCGGCCAGCCGACTTCAGACGTGTATCTGCCGCATCCACTTGTCAACGAAACGCTGTACCGCATTGTCCGCGCTGAGCAAACTCTGCTGCCCCGAACCCCCTTCGGCAGTTCGCTGTTTATAGGAGGGCAGAAGGGGTAAACGATGTATGGGCTACTATGGATACACGCTCTTATATCGTTTACCCTTTACACCCTCTGCCCCTTTTTATGTTCACCGGAATTGTTGAAACTACCGGCACTGTAGCCGCCATTGCCGAAAGAGGCACCAATCTGACGTTCACCATCGCGTCGTCGCTGGTATCGGAATTGACTATTGATCAGAGTGTGAGCCACAACGGCGTTTGCCTGACCGTAACCAGCGTAGCCGACGGGCAATACGCCGTGACGGCGGTGGACGAGACGCTGCAAAAAACCAATCTGGGTAAGCTGCAAATTGGTAGCCGGGTCAATCTGGAACGCTGTATGCCTGCTAATGGCCGGTTTGATGGCCATATCGTACAGGGACACGTTGACCAGACGGGCGTATGTACCCATGTACAGGATCGGGACGGAAGCTGGCTGTATGATTTCAAATACAATCCCGATGAAGCCGACAACGTGACCGTTGAAAAAGGGTCGATTTGTATCAATGGCGTGAGCCTGACCGTTTTCAACTCCGGAGCCGACAGCTTTCGCGTCACCATTATTCCGTATACCTACGAACATACTACCTTTCGTGACCTGCGGGCGGGCGACACCGTCAATCTGGAGTTCGACATCGTTGGTAAGTACATCAAAAAGATGTTTGGCGCTTATCAGTCAAAGGGGTAAGGAGTTTGGGCGGTAATGGCGAATCGGGTACAGGTTTCACTAAATTTGTTGGCATAACATAAAAGGCCCACCGGCGGTAAGTAGTTTTCTTCTCAAAATGGCAAAAATCAGCACCCGATCAGCATCCGACCTGTTGATTCATATCGGCATTATTCTGGCCCTCGTTGTGGTGCTGTTTCTAACCTTTTTCTTTGTCTACCTGCCCTTTACTACCAATCACGGCCAGACCATTACCGTACCCGACGTAACACGGCTCAGCTTCGATGAGATGCAGAATACGCTCAGCGACCGTAACCTGCGCTATGAAGTGAGTGACTGTACGTTCGTAACCGGAGCGCAGCCGCTTACTGTGCTGCAACAGTACCCGCGCGCCAACGCCAAAGTAAAAGAGGACCGGAAAATTTATCTGACCATAACCAAGCGCGTGGCGCCAATGGTGGCCATGCCCACGCTTACCGACCTGACGCTGATGAGCGCGAAGCTGAGCCTGCGGTCGATGGGGCTGGAGTTGGGTGAGCAGAACTACGTACCCGATGTGGCCAAAAATTCGGTACTGCGCCAGCTCTACAACGGCAAAGAAATAAACCCCGGAACCCCCGTGCCGAAGGGAGCTAAAATAGACCTTGAAATTGGCGACGGACTGGGTAATACCATGTTCGCTATTCCCGACGTTGTAGGATTGCCGCTCGACGAGGCCGAAGCCGCCATTCGTGGCTCGAATCTGAAAGTTGGCACGAAAATTTCGGTCGATGATCCCGAAAAGGAAGTCGGTACAGTGGTAAAACAACGGCCCGAAGCCCGTCCTGGCGAGCGTATTCGCGTGGGAGAAGCTATGGATATTTGGGTTGTAGGCCCCGTTGATCCGGATCAGTAAGGGGGCTTCCGGTATGTCTATCAAATGAAAATTTATTTACCAGAGTGGTTTGGGCAGGGTAGAGTCCGGCACATAACGTGTACGTTACTGCTGCTGGCTTGCTGGCTGCCGTTGGGGGCACAGACGCCCTTGCCGCTGCCTTTTTTCGATGATTTTTCGAGCGTTGTCACCGTAACTGCCCAGCCCGGTGTGTCGGTGCCGAGTCCGGCCCGCTGGCAGCCCGGCAGTGGCGTGTATGTTAACAATACGATGGCCATCAATCACCCCACGGCAGGGGTGGTGTCGTTCGATGGGCTGGCGGCCAATGGTCGGCCTTACGTCCAGAATAACCGCTTTGCACAGGGCTATACGGACACGCTGCAATCGCGCCCTATTACGCTGGCCGGCCTGGCGGCAACGGATAAAATTTTCCTTAGTTTCTACTGGCAGATGCGTGGGGGTGGCGAACTACCCGATCCCGGTGATTCGCTCACGGTGCAGTTTCTGGATAATACCGGCGCGTGGCGAACGGTTTGGCAGGTTGAAAACAAGGGTGATTCGCTGAAAATCCGTACCATCAACGATACAGGCCGACCTGACTCGACCCGTCAACTAAATGGTCCTGATTATACCCGCCAGTTTTTTCAGGCGTTTGTTCCCGTTGTTGACTCCCGTTTCTTTCATGCCGGATTTGCCTTTCGCTTCCGAACGTATGGCCGCGAGTCCGGGCCGTTCGATACCTGGAACGTCGACTATGTCTATCTTAACAAAAACCGGAGCCGTACCGACCGGTTTGTAAAGGACGTAGCGGTACGGCAGGCCCTCAGCCCGTTGCTGAAGCGCTATACGGCCATGCCACTATCGCAATACGTCCTGAACCCAGCCGCCGAAACCGCCGACTCTGTCACGACCGACATCAATAATCTGTTCAACAACTTCAACTTCACCACCTTCCGGTTCACCGTTCGTGACGAGGTATCGGGACGGCTGGTGCAGGATAGTCCGTCGGCTAACTCGTCGTTGATTCCAGCCCTGAGTGCGCAGCGGAAAGTGGCGGCAGTGGCACCGGTTAATGGACTCGGCACAGCCACGCGGGCTTTGCTACGCTATAAGTTTGATCTTAATACCACCGACGACCAGAATCCGTCCATTGCAGGCGTGAACCTGCGGCAAAATGATACGCTCTCGGCAGTGGCCGTGCTGGATAATTACTTTGCTTACGACGACGGAAGCTGGGAATTTGCCCAGCAGATTGGACAGCGTGAGCAGGTGGCTATGCGGTTTTTTCTAAACAAGCCCGATATCATTGCGGGCGTTCGGGCGTGTATCGTACCTTTCCTGAGCGATCAGACGGGGCAGTCATTTGTCATCAATGTGTACAGCAATAAAAAGGGTAAGCCTGATCAGACCATCTATCAGAAAGCATTCAAGGTGCAGTACCCCGCCACGCGCAACGGATTTGTTGAGTTTCCGTTTGACCGGGGCGTATCGGTTAAAGACACGTTTTACGTAGGCTACCGGCAAATTACCAGCAGCGACACGACGCAGTTCAGGTTGGGTTTTGATAAAAACAGTCCGTTTGGGCGGGAGATATTTTACAATGGCGGCACCAACTGGGAGCAGAACCAGCAGTCGGCGGCTCTGAATGTAACGGGCGCGTTCATGCTGCGGCCTGTCATGGGCGGCAAACCCGACAGCATCGTTACGGCCCTGCCCGAACCGCTGCCGCTCAGCGAACTGCGGGTTTATCCCAACCCCACCACTGGCCAGATTCGCTGGGATATGACCAACCTGCTGCGGCTCGATGTGATTGATCTTCGTGGGCGATTGTTGCTAACCATTCAGCCCGCGCGGGGTCAGCAAACCACCGACCTCGGCCACCTGCCCACCAGCATGTACCTGCTCCGGCTCACCGATGAAAAACGTACTATTGTGCAGAAATTGATTGTGCAACCGTAGATTGTGGCCTGGTCTTGCGGAATGCCGCATCACCGAGCTACAAACCATGATAACCCTCACCCAAACCGACGACGATTTACGGGGCATTCTGGCCCTGCAACGCGCTAATCAGGTGCAAAACCTGCCACCCGACGTGCAAACCCGGCAGGGGTTCGTGACCATTCAGTACACCCTCGAACAGATGCGGCAAATGCACGAACTGGGGCCAAGCGTCATTGCCAAAGATGGCGACGCTGTGGTTGGTTATGCTATTACGGCCATGCCCCAAGTGCGCAGGTTCGTTCCTGAACTCGCATCGCTTTTTGATCAGGTAGACGGCCTGACCTACATGGACCAGCCCATTCATGAACTGCCGTATTACGTCATGGGGCAGGTTTGTGTGGCCGATGGCTACCGGGGACAGGGGCTGTTCGACCAGATGTATCAGCATCATCGAACCGTGTACGGTGGTGATTTTCAGTTGCTGATTACCGATATTTCGGCCCGCAACACGCGCTCTCTCCGCGCCCACGAGCGGGTGGGCTTCCGGCCCCTGCGCGAGTTTTACGAACCCGGCGCGGGCGAAACCTGGATTGTCGTGGCATGGGACATGCAACATATAACTTTCTAAACTTTACGTGGTATGCGTTTTCTTTTCCTGCTTTTCCTTGCCGTTAGCACCGCCATTGCCCAACCGAAGCCGCAAACGTTCACCACGGCCAAAACACCCGCCGAGGTAGGTTTTTCGACGGAGCGGCTCAAACGACTCGATACGTTTATGCAGGGGCTGATTGACCAGGGCATCGCGCCCAATGCCGTTACGTTTGTGGCCCGGCACGGCAAAATTGTGCACTACAAGGCGTTTGGGTATAGTAATCTGGCAAAGAAAACCCCCGTCAAACGCGACGATATCTACCGGATTGCGTCGCAGAGCAAAGCCATCACAACCGTTACGCTGATGACGTTGCTGGAAGAGGAGCGGTTTCTGCTCGATGACCCCATCAGTAAGTATATTCCGGCCTTCAAAAACCCGAAGGTGCTGGTCAGCTACGATAAAAAAGACCCCACCGGCGGCAGTTATGATACCCGCCCGGCTAAATCAGAAATTACCATCCGGCAGTTGTTGGCCCATAATGCGGGCATTCCCTACGAACACCCGCTCGACAAACGCCCCGAATTTGCCGTGCCGTACTTCAACTCTACAAAGCCCGATAAGCTCGAAGACGTAGTCAATAAACTCGCTATCCGCCCGCTTATGCGCGACCCCGGCGTGTCGGACGACAGTACCGGGTCGGACTTTATGTACGGCCTGAACATCGACATTATTGGGCGGCTCATTGAGGTGCTGACCGGTCAGCCGTTCGACGTAGCCATGCGGGAGCGGGTGCTGGAACCGCTCGGCATGACCGACACGTATTTTTATCTGCCCGACAGCAAAGCCAGTCGGCTGGTAGAACTGTACGGAAAGGGCAAGATAAATGAACCCCTGACCCTGAGCGATAACGTAACGTACCGGAATTTTGCGGTGTCAGGTGCGAAAACGTTCTTTTCGGGCGGGGCGGGGCTGGTTAGTACGGCAGAGGATTACGCTAAATTCTGCCAGATGCTGCTTAATGATGGCACGTTTGCTAATAAACGCATCATTAGCCGCAAGACCATCGACATGATGCTCCGCAACCAGATCGGTACCGCCGAAGTCTGGGACCGTCGTGACAAGTTCGGGCTTGGTTTCCAGCTCATTACCGAAGGCAGTCACTACGGCGATTTGGCCACGCCGGGGTCCTATACCTGGGGTGGTATGTACTGCTCCGAGTTCACCATCGACCCCAAAGAAGATATGATTTTGCTGGTCTTTACCAACGTGTACCCCTACGCCCACTACGGCGACTTCGTCCGCAAATTCCGCACCGCCGTGTATCAGGCGCTGGAGTAGGCTGGATGATTTATGAAGCAGCATTTCTGATCTGCCAGAAATGCTGCTTCGTTCAAAACGGTTGCCTTGCCAGTCCACTTCGTTTCCCTTCAGCAACATGCGTTCTCTACTTCTTTCCTTTTTCCTGCTTACCAGCCTGTCTCTTTTCGCGCAGCAATATGACGTAGTTATCAAAAATGGCCGGGTGGTTGATGGGAGCGGTAATCCTTGGCAACGGGCCGACATCGCTATTCAGGACGGCAAAATTGTGCGTATTGGCACGGTCGATGCAACGGGTGCGAAGCAGGTCATTGATGCAGTCGGGCAGGTGGTAGCCCCGGGGTTTATCGACGTACACACGCATGTGGAGGGTAGTATCATAAAAACGCCCCTCGCGCCAAACTTCCTCTACGATGGCGTTACAACGCTCATCACGGGCAACTGCGGTGGCTCGGCAGATGACCTGACCGTATTTTTCGATTCATTGCGGATTATCGGAATCGCCCCCAACGTAGCGGCAATGGTTGGTCACAATACCGTGCGTCGGCAGGTGATGAAGATGGCGTTCCGGCAGCCCACCGCCCGCGAACAGGCCCGGATGGAAGACCTGGTCGGGCAGGCTATGAAAGCGGGTGCGGTTGGGTTATCGACGGGGCTGATTTACACGCCCGGCACCTGGGCTAATACCGATGAGGTAGTTGGCCTCGCCAAACAGGCCGCCAAATACGGCGGTGTTTATGCGTCGCACATTCGAAATGAGGGGGCTGACGTAAAGATTGCCGTGGCTGAAGCCATTCAGATTGGGCGGCTGGCTGGTATTCCGGTCGAGATTTCGCATTTTAAAGTAGCCAGTAAACCGATCTGGGGCAGCAGCACCGAGACCGTCGCGCTGGTGGAAGCCGCCCGGCAAGAAGGCATCGACGTAACCGTTGACCAGTATCCGTACACGGCGTCGAGTACCTCGCTGGAAAGCATCGTACCAAGCTGGGCGCTGGCCGACGGCGATTCGGCAGTGCTGCTGCGGCTAACCAACCCAACATCCCGCGCCAAAATCAAGGGCGAAATGCTGATGAGTCTCAAAAAGAACCTGCGCAAAAATTACGAGTACGCCGTCGTCTCGATGTACCGGCCCGATACCACCTACAACGGCATGAGCATTGCGGCTATCAACCAAAAACTGGGCCGAAAAGCTAATGCCGACACCGAAGTAGAAACCATCTTCGACCTGATGACCCGCGCCGAACTCAAGCGTATTCAGATGGTCTATCACACCATGTCGGAAGAAGACGTGGCCACGATTTTGCGCTATCCCAACACCATGATTGCGTCAGACGCGGGCGTGGCGCAGTTTGGGTCGGCCATGCCGCATCCCCGCGCTTACGGCACCAACGCCCGGGTGCTGGGTCGGTACGTACGCGACAAAAAAGTAATCCCGCTCGAAGAAGCCATCCGGCGTATGACCTCGCTGCCCGCCCAACGCTTTCGGCTCACGGGGCGTGGACTGCTCCAGCCCGGTTATGCCGCCGACATTGTCATCTTCAACGAAAACACCGTTGGCGACGCGGCCACTTATGAAGCTCCCCATGCGTATTCGACCGGGTTCAGTCACGTGCTCGTTAACGGTATGCCGGTCATTGCCAACGGGAAGCAAACCAACGTGCGGCCCGGTAAGGTATTGCTGGGCGCGGGGGCGAAGGAGTGAGGGGTGATTCAGGCGCGGATAATTAGTATCAGGCATCGGTCTGACGGATTCTTCACCGTCAGCTTCCGGTTGGCCGAAATGCAGTATATTCGTCTACAGCAATCATCAAAACAGATGTCAACACTACTCATTGACGTGGACCTGGAGCAGGAAAAAGTGCTGGAAACGCTGCTGACGTACATGGAAATCTCCTGCCAGAAACTACCATCCCCCGCCTGGGACGACCTGCCGGACACTACGCGGGAACGGGTTGACAAAGGTCTCGCCGATGCCGAGAAGGAGCGTTATTCTCCTGCAAAAACGGTGCTGGACTACCTCAATGCCTTATGAGGGAGTTGGTCATCACGGAAACGGCGAAGGAAGACCTCGAACGGATTGCCCTTTTTCTGAAAGCTACTTACTCCGACCGGGTAAAAACTGATTTTCTGGAAGCATTTACCAAACGGTTACAACTGATCGAGCAAATGCCGTTTATGAACAAAAACCGCTGGTTCGCCGGTGTTTCATCCCAAAATACACCGCTTGTTTTTATCAGGTGACCGATGCGTTGATCCTCATCCTTGCCGTGTCTGACACGCGGGCCGACCCTGATTCTGTCCGGTTATGAATACCATACGACCGGGTTCAGTCATGTTCTCGTCAACGGCGTTCCGGTAATAGCCAACGGGCAGCAAACCAACGTCCGCCCCGGTCAGGTGCTGCTCGGCGCGGGCGCGAAGGAGTAACGCACACGCAAAAAGTTGAATACTTCGTAACGGTAAGCCGCTGCCCCAATCAAAAAGGCAGGTTTCCGACGATGGAGAATCGTTGCAAAGAGGGTAGCTCAAACGGTAATAGAACATGAAACTGGAATAGAGAATAATGTATTTTTTACTCTGGGAGGAATTGCCCTGTTTATAGCCCTATTCGTCATCGAATGGCTGACCGGACAGCCACACAGCCCTTTGCTGGTAAAAATAGCCGTAGTATCAACGGGCATCGGTGTGCTGATACGATTTAGTGGTTACGGTAAGACATCGAAGAAATAGACTTCGCTGCGTTCCTGTTCGGCTCTCCATTTTGTTCAGGAACACCCGCGCTGCCCCCGGTTTATGGGTTGACGGGCCAAAGGCTCGTTGTGCGTATGTTTGCAGTTTGCGCTCCAACCGATGATAAAGAAAATTGCTTTTGGGTTTGTAGGGCTGCTATTGATCCTGGTGGTGTGGCAGTGGGAACTGGTGCGGCACGGCTACCGGCTGGCGAAGGGTCAACTGACCATCATGCTCAACACCCGGCCCGTTGCCGACGTGCTCAGCGATGCCGCCTACCCTGATTCGCTGAAGCAGAAAATCCGGCTTATTGGCGAAATTAAACGGTTTGCTGTGGATTCGCTGCACCTCGACCCGTCGGGGAGTTACGAGTCGTTTTACGATTTGAAGGGCAAGCCGCTGATGTGGGTGCTGGTGGGATCCGAAAAATACCGGCTGGTACCGTGGGAATACAGGGTGCCCGTTTTGGGCGCGTTTCCGTACAAAGGGTACTTCGACCATGACCAGCTTTTGCACGCCGATACGCTACTGATGCAGGAAGGATACGACACGCAGATTAATGAGGTCGCGGCTTTCTCGACGCTGGGTATCCTGAACGAGCCGATTTTGTCGAACATGCTGCGCCGGTCTGATGGGAGCCTGGCCGAACTGATTATTCACGAACTGACGCACGGTACGCTGTTCATTCCCAATAATCTGGAGTACAACGAAAACCTGGCCGATTTTGTGGGCGAGTACGGGGCGCAGCGGTTTCTGGCTGGCAAGTACGGGCGCGACTCGGAGCCGTACCGAAACTATCTGAGCCGGAAAGAGTACGGCGAACGTTATGACGAACATATCCTGCGCGGCACCCAAACGCTGGATAGTTTATATAAACGTTTTAAACCCCAGACGACTATAGTAGTCAAAGATTCGTTGAAATGGCAGACCATTGGCCACATCGTTACCACTACCGATACCCTGACAGACAACCAGATACGAACGAGGTCTGCACCAAAAAAAGAACCACTGAGCAAACTAAACCTACCCAATAATGCGTACTTTATAGGGTACCTTACTTACCGGAAACAGCAAAATCAGTTTCGTGCCGAGTTTGCAAAGCGGTTTGGCCAAAACTTTGATTCTTATCTGACGTACCTCAAAAAGACCTATCCATCCCTGTAAAATCGACTCGACAAATACGTTTCGCTATTATGAAAAAATACATCTTTGCCCTTCTCGCCATTGCTGTTCTGGCTACCGGATTTACCTACGTGAATACGTACCGGCGCGTAGTGAACAACAGCTTCGGGCCTGGCGAACACCTCGAATACCGCGTTCACTACAGTTTTATCAATGCCGCTACGGCCGTTGTTGATGTCAGTCCTACGCTTTATAAAGTGAACGAGCGGCCCTGCTACCGCGTCAACGTGGACGGGCGCACGGTGGGCGCGTTCGACCTCGTTACCCGCATCCGCGATACCTGGCGGTCGTACATTGATACGTCGGCTATTTTACCGCAGAAATTCTTTTCGAGTCTTCAGGAGAACAAGTACCGCAAGGAAGAAAATATCACGTTCTACCACGCCACCAACACGGTGAAAGCCGAAGAAAAGACCGATCGTGATGTGTTTAACGTCCCGGAAAATGTTCACGATTTTGTCAGCGGCTACTACTTTTTGCGGACTATCGACTTCAATAAAATGGCCAGCGGACAGGTGATTGAACTTCCGGCTTTCTACGATGATACACTCTACAACATGAAGGTCAGGTACCGGGGCAAAGACGTAGTGAAGACTAAATCCGGCAAAATCAACGTCATTAAACTCAATCCGGTTTTGCCCAAAAACGGCCTGTTCAAAGAAGATGAGTCGATCCGTATTTTCGTGTCCGACGATGTCAATAGAGTACCCGTCAAAGTTGAGGTGGACCTGTGGCTGGGCGCGATGGTCATGGATTTAAAGAACTATGACAACCTGAAACAGCCGCTTCACTTTTTCTAACGGGTCAGTAGCCATCTGAATAACCGCTCCGGCCACGTCAGCCGATCCCAGCGTACCGACCAGAACGGCTGTATTACCGCCCCGAAACTGGCATAAAAGTCCCGAATCAACGCTTTTTCGGGGCTTTCAAAATCTAACAAAACCGGGCCGGTCAGCAAGCGTTGACCGGCTTTTTGCTGGATGAACTGGTCGAGTAATAACGTTCGGGCGTTGCCGCTTCGGCCCGCTTCGGTAGCTGCGTTGAAGAGGTAAAGGATTCGGTTCTGGTGCTGCACAAACAAGGCTCCGGCTTCTGTTTTTCCGTTCCGTTCGGTGTAGAGCAGCGTGGCCAGGCCCCGTTTCTGTAGTTCGGCGTAGAGGTTTTGGAGGATGTTATAAGCCCAGTCAGCCACGCCCCCCTCAATAGTATGCGCGTGGTTATCCCGAAATAGCACGATGAGTGGTTCGACGTCGGTAGTTTCCCGGACGTACCAGCCCGCGGTTTTCGCCCGGCGCAGATTTCGCCGGCGGTCGGGCGTGTAGCGGGCATGGATAGCTGAATACGTATCAGACAGGTCAAGTACCTGCGTACTCAATGGCCGTACCAGCCCGAACGGCACATCAACTGGCGGATGCTGCCCCACCTGCCAGACTGACCCATAGGAAAAACGCTGGTAAACCAACTGGTAAAATGGCCTTGTGTCGAGGAGATGATCGCGGCTGAATACGCCCAGTATCTGACAGAAAAACGGCTGATGTACTCGCCACGCGCCCCACTTCCGGCGCAGCGGAACCGGCATTACGGCGGCATACCCACCGTTCGTATCGGTTTCTACCAGACCCATCCATTTCCAGTCCGGGCCGGGCAGCACGGTGTCCAGATACCACGAAAAGCCATAGATAACCCGCTGTGCCGAAGCCGCTACGCAGGTATCCCAGGCGCGGGCATCAATCCGGTGGCGGGGGAGGAGTTGCATGGCAGTTGGTGTGCCGATGCGACCCAACCTCATTTAAACTGTGCCCGCAGCTTAGCCACGGTGTCGCGGGTTTCGGGGTGTTTGCCCACGAGGTCGCTGACGGTCTGTACGGCATGAATGACGGTAGTGTGATCGCGCCCGCCGAAGTGGTAGCCGATGGATTTGAGCGACAGATCGGTCTTTTCTTTCGCTAAATACATAGCTACCTGACGCGGATGAACTACCTCGCGTCGGCGGCCTTTGGACTTCAGATCGGCTATCGTTACGTTAAAGTAACTGGCTACGGCTTCCTGAATCGAGTCGATGGTTACTTCGCGTTCCGAATCCACCACGATGGTGCGGAGGGTGGTTTTAGCCAGATCGAGGTCAATCTCGCGCCGGTTCAGCGATGCCTGCGCCATCAGCGAGATAATGACGCCTTCCAGTTCGCGTACGTTGGTGTTAACGCTGTGGGCCAGGTACTCGATCACGTTGTTCTCGATAAAAACCCCCTCGGCCTGTAGCTTCTTCTGAATAATGGCAATGCGCGTCTCCAGATCGGGCGTTTGTAGATCGGCAGACAGTCCCCACTTAAACCGCGAGAGCAGCCGGTCTTCGAGTCCGTCGAGGGCGCGCGGGGCGCGGTCGGAGGTCATGATAATCTGCTTGCCGGACTGGTGGAGGTGGTTGAAGATGTGGAAGAAAATCTCCTGCGTCTTCTCCTTCTTCTGCAAAAACTGCACGTCGTCAATCACCAGTACATCTACCTGCATGTAAAAGGACGTGAAGTCGCGGATACCATCGGAGCGGACAGCGTTTAGAAACTGGTTGGTAAACTTCTCCGACGTAACGTAGAGGACAAATTTATTCTGATTGTTGTTTTTGATGTAGTTGCCAATGGCCTGCACCAGATGGGTTTTGCCCAGCCCCACACCTCCGTGAATCATGAGTGGATTGAACGACGTAATGCCGGGTCGCTCAGCCACGGCATAGCCCGCCTGCCGGGCCAGCCGGTTGCAGTCGCCCTCAATGTAGTTGTCGAAGGTATAGCTTGGGTTAAGGTACGAGTCGAGGGTGAGCGAGTCGAGGTCTTTGAGTTCAAACGGACTCCGCAGCAGATTGGGCGTAACGTTGTCGGGCCTGGCGGTTTGCGGGGTTTTGGTGGTGGGCATTTTTACCGTCAGCGGCTTGTTCTGACTGTCGCCATTATCGACAATAATCGAGTACTCAAGCTGGCCATCGCGGCCAATGGCCACATCCAGCGCTTTCCGCAGCGCATGAACAAAGTTTTCTTCGATGTGTTCGTAGAAGAATTCGCTCGGTACCTGAATGGTCAGGACTTTTCCGTTGAGCCGGGCCGGTCTGATCGGCTCGAACCAGATATTGAAACTATCTTCGGGAACAATATCCCGAATCACGCTCAGGCAGCGATTCCAGACCGTAGTTACTTCACGCTGTATGTTGGGCTGGGGTGTTACGTTCACGGGTACTGACAAATTACGATGGCCGACCAGCGAGCTGGTCAGTCAAAAAAAGGGGAGACAAAAGTAGCAAATAAGCCGATGGGAAGCCCCCGTCAGACTAGCTTTATTTCGCGGAGTCAGGCTAATACTCAGCTATTGTTAAGCGAAAGTTACGCCTTCGTAACAGAAGGTCAAACGCTTAGGTTAATCCCTTTGAATAATGCAAATCGAAGGGCCATACGCTCTTTCAATCGCTTCCTTGTCCTCGAAAAGAGAAACTACTACTTTTACCCGTATTGTTTTGGACGAACAAATGAACACCGATAAACAGCCTGATTTTCCATCTGCCACCAAAGCCGACTGGCTGGCGCAGGTGCGTCGCGAACTTAAAACCGAACGTACCGCCGATGCCCTCCGCTGGAAGCTGTCCGGCGAGTCCACGCCGGATGGGTTTTTGCTGGATGCCTACTATACTGCCGACGATCTTGCCCAATTGCCGCTCAATGCCATACAATCGGTGCAGAAAAACCAGCCCGGCTGGCTCAACACACCCCAATACGCCATTGATAACCCATTGGCCGAACAAAATGAAATCCTGCGTAATGCGCTGACTACCGGTGCCGATGCCTTGTTTCTTGCCGTAACCCGCCAATGGCCGGTCGAGCAGTTGTCCCGGTTGTTGCACGGGATTAAGCTGAGCGAAAAGCCGGTCTTTTTTCGTCTGGCCAATAACGCCGTGCCATTTGTGGAAGCCCTGAAAACCGTTGCCCCGTATCGGCTGAAAGGCGGTCTGCTATTGGGGAACGACGTATCAGCTACCGACCTCGCCGACGTTACCCAACTCACTGCCGACTCTCCCCAGTTCCTTACGGTAGGCATCGGTAGTCACGATTTTCACAACGCCGGAGCCACCGCCACGCAGGAACTGGCCTTTTTGCTGGCCCGCCTATCTGAACGTTATACCGCGCTGATGCAGACCGGACTCGCGCCCGGTTTGTTCGTGCCGAAAACGTGGCTGTCGGTATCGGTCGGTACGAGTTACTTTGTTGAGATCGCCAAACTCCGCGCCCTTCGTGTCCTGTTCCAGCGGTTGTTGACTACAAACGACGCCTGGCTAACGACCAACAACTCCGTATTCATCCACGCGCAGACCTCAACGTTTTACGACGCTGCGGCCACGCCCTACACCAACCTGCTGCGGGCTACTACCGAAGCGATGTCGGCCACCATTGGCGGCTGCGACGCCCTGACCGTGATGCCGTTTGATACCGTACTGACCACGTCGGCAGACCCGGAATTCAGTCAGCGCATGGCCCGGAACGTATCGCTGCTGCTGGCCGACGAAGGGTACATGAACAAAGTGGCCGACCCCTCGGCGGGCAGCTATTACGTCGAAACCCTGACCCACCAACTAACCGAAGCCGCCTGGCCCCTGTTTGAGCAGTTACAGGCAATGGGCGGACTGACGGCTGCGTTCGGCACCGGGTTTGTGCAGACCAAACTTGACCGGGCGTATCAGGAACGAATCGAAGCCGTGAAAAACGGGCGGGTGCTGGTGGGCGTTACCAAATACCGCCACGACGAAGAGACTATCCATAAACCTAAAAGTTCTCCCAAAGACCTTTTAGGTTGGCTACCCACCCGGCGGCTATCGGCGGAGTTTGAGTAAGGTTGTTTCTAAACTTCCATATATTCAACTGAAAGTAGCAGCCATACCCCTGAAAATTAGCTAATCCCACCATGAAAGCCCCAATCAGTATTCCCAAACTCTCACTTACATACGGCTTGTCTGCGCTGGCGGCTGGTGTTACGCTCGTTGGTGCGCCAGTCGGCATTGACCCCATCGTGGCTGGCGCCATCACGATGGGGCTGGGTAGCCTGGCTAATCTGTCCAACGCCTTTGCGGGTCGGTTTGCCAGTGAAGCCCATCAGGCATTCGAGAAATTCTCGCAGGTCGAAAATGAGGACTTAGAGAAATGTAGTCTCGATGCGATGCTGGAAGCGTTGATTCTGGTGGCGCGAGAAGTACCCAACCAGCCCGAAGCACAGCTAAGCCCATACAATCATCAGGCGTACCAGATTCGGGAGTTTGCCAATAAACAGCTTGAGCAGACCCTCCAGTATTGGTTAGAGCAACTCATTAAAAACAACAGGCTCCCCGAAAACCTACCCGACCTCCCTAAGCAGATGGGTAGCAGCTATTATATTCAGACTATTCTGGCTGAGAATCCATCAACAGCAGAAACCGACACGGAGCCGGTACCGACCCTGAACGAAACCACTGACGACCAGGTAACCACAAGCCAGCCTGACGCCGATATCCGGTCTGTACTGACCGATTACGCGCTTAACCTCTTCCCTTTGCGTGTTCGTGGGTTGCATTATTTCAGTTGGTTTGAGCAGATGCTCCGGGATGGGTTCAACTGGCAGGACGTTCCCTGCCACTGGTTTGATCTGTATTGCCACTGCCTGATTGGTAACCTCAAACAGGACACCCCCGATTACTGCGTCCGGGCGGACAAAATACTCCTCGAGAAAGGAATTGCGAGTCTGGTGCTGGAACAGCAACAGCAAACCATCAAAATAGACCGGCTTATTGCCTGGGCCACCGAGCAGCAAAACCAGTACGCCTACCTCGTTCAACTACTGACCGAGTTTGCCAAACCCCGCCCGCCCCAACCTTACCTGCGGAGGCTGGAATTGACGGGTAGCAACGAAAACAACAACCACTACCGCAAACGCCTGGTCGACATGGTAGGGCGCGACGAGTCGATGGCTGAGCTGGATGCGTTTCTTCACAAAGACGACTTGTTTAGCTGGTGGGCCATTACGGGGCCGGGCGGCATGGGCAAGAGCCGACTGGCTCTGGAAACCTGCCTGCGCTACGGCTACCCCCATGTCGACCAGCTACCCGATTGGGAAGCCGGGTTCATTCTTGATGATGATGCCCTGCAAAACGCCAATGGGTTTGACTGGCGGACATGGCACCCAACCCGCCCCCACCTGATTGTGATAGACTACGTGGTGGGCCGTGAAAAACTGGTGCAAACCATGCTGGGAAGGCTCTGTGAGCAACGGGAGCTTGCCAAACCCGTGCGGGTGTTGTTACTGGAACGCAACGCCGGGCAGCAATGGTGGCAGGACCTGGTACGCGATGCCAACCTGAACAAAGCCCAGCACCAGGCCCCGCTCGAACTAACGGCCCCGGACAGCGACAGCCTGTGGCAGATTGTGCAGCAAATACACCGGCAACACGATAAAAACCTGACCGAGCAAGACCGCCCGCCGACGCTGGAAGTCATAGCGGGAATTGACCCGGCGGGCCGACCACTTTTTGTGTCGTTTGTGGCGCTGGCCATGGCGCGGGGTGATTTTAAGCGCAACTGGACCCGCGACGAACTGCTGCGTTACCACCTCGAACACGACGAGCAGCTTTGGCGCAAAGGAACCGATGACGCTTTGCTACGCAAACATAAGAACCTGCTCGCGCTGGCCACTATGGCCGGTGGACTGAGCGAAACCGATCTGGATAGTATTCTGGAGCAGAAATGGGAGTTCCTACCAGGCTTGCTTGATCTGAGCCAGGGTACTACTCTTTACGACCGGATGGCGGCCATCAGTACGACTGGCGACTATGCCCCGCTCGAACCCGACCCTTACGGCGAGTTTTACGTGCTGGAGTGGCTCACAAAGGCGGCTAATGATCGCTTTACCAAAAAGGCTGCCGATGCCTCCATTACCTGGGCATGGGCCAATAAGCCCGACAAAATCTCCGCCTTCGCTTTCCGGGCCTTCAATACCTACGCCAGCATCGAACGCCTTGATGTACTGGCAAAGCTACATCCAACACCCCCTGACAACTGCTCTGCTGAAACGGCGAGACACCGCGCCGAATTAGTCATTAGTTTTACTTACATACTGGATCAGCGGTTAGCGTGGTTGAGTTATCGATTTTTTGAGGAAATCAGAATCTGTCCTGGAATCCTGAATCAATCAGCCAGTCATGTAGCATTAGCCCAAAGCGCCACCAATCTGATTGCAGATTTGGCCAAAGAGGAAGCCTGGCGTCAGCAGGCCGTGGACACCTTTGACTGGCTCAGGTCGGACCTGCTGGCCCGCTCCGACGACCCACAATTGCAACTCCAGGTGGCCCAAAGTGCTTTCAATCTGATTAGTGGACTGGCCAAAGAGGAAGCGTGGCGTCAACAGGCCGTGGAAACCTTTGGCTGGCTCAGGGCGGACCTGCTGGCCCGCTCCGATGACCCACAACTGCAACTCCAGGTGGCCAAAAGTGCTTTCAATCTGATTAATGGACTGGCCAAAGAGGAAGCCTGGCAGCAGGCCGTGGACACCTTTGGCTGGCTCAAGGATGACCTGCTGGCCCGCTCCGACG
>Ga0123337_10002578_pt1 | contig 20548 bp, 25 predicted proteins | sample frozenSSSSmetaG_FD_89792 | JGI IMG/M metagenome (GOLD analysis project Ga0123337, IMG submission 89792) | Glacier valley bacterial and archeal communities from Borup Fiord, Nunavut, Canada, to study Microbial Dark Matter (Phase II) -... | ecosystem: Environmental > Aquatic > Freshwater > Ice >... | reverse complement strand
GGGGGTGATGGAGATGCTCGAAAGTCCCATCGCCGGACCGTGGGGCGTCCAGGACCAGCAGCTCGCGTGGCTCAAGAAGGACGTGCAGGGACTCCCCGCGGATACGCCCATCGTGATCTTCACTCACTCGCCGCTATGGGACTACTACCCGCGCTGGAACTTCCAGACTTCGGATGCGCCGGAGATCCGCCAGACGCTCGCCCGCTTCGATCACGTGATGTCCTTCCACGGGCATGTCCACCAGACCGTCTTCAACAAGGTCGGCAACATGAGTTCGGTGGGGTCGCTGAGTACCTCCTGGCCCTGGCCCTATCCGGGCGTGGCGTTGTCCTATCCGCAATCGCAGATGAACCGCTCGGACCCGTCGAACGAAACGGATGGAATGGGCACGCAGGCGATCGCGCTGAGCGACGGCTTCGTGGGCACCGTCCAGCACAACCCGTTCGGCGACTCGCTGACTCCATTCATGAAGAACGGCTACAAGGTCTGAAAAGGACTCACATGACAAGGCACAAGAGGGGACAAGGCTTCGCGACGGTGGCTTGCGCGTTGTCGATCGGATTGCTGACCGGTGGCGTCGCACAAGCGCGCGAGCCCTACACGCCGGCAGAGATCGCGGACCAGCAGGCGAAGCTGCTGGCGTTGGTCGATCGCGGCCGCGACCTGTGGCACGGCAGCCGCGCCGACATGTCGAGCAATGGCCTCGGTTGCGGCAACTGTCATCCGGATGCGGCCGCGGCCAATCCCCAGACCTTTCCGAAATGGATGCCCCAGTACAACAAGGTCGTGCCCTTTCGCGAGATGGTGAACTGGTGCATCCAGAACCCGCAGGCGGGCAAGGCGCTGGACGTCAACGGCGACGACATGTATGCCCTCGAGGCGTACGCCTTCAACCTCTATCGCGGCGAAGCCATCGAACCGGGCCTCGCGACGCGGCAGACGTCGCCGATCGTCGTCAAGTCGGGCGTCGGCTACCCGAAGAAGCCGTCGGGGATCGGCGTCGACAAGTGACCGGACCGAACGTGTCGGGACAGAAGGCGCTCCGGGTCGCGGCATGCGCATGCGTCGTCGGCTTTCTGATGTCGACCTTCGCGGTGCACGCCTCGCAGACCTGCGACACGCGCCTCGCGCCCGCGTCGGTCCCGCGTTCGGCTTTCGAGGAGCACGACGACGGCACGGTCACCGACCGCCGCTCGCGGCTGATGTGGATGCGTTGCTCAGTCGGCCAGGATTGGGCAGGCGGCCGCTGCGTCGGCGAGGTGCGGTCGCTCACCTTCCGCTCCGCGCAGTCGATGGCGAGCGACATCAACCGCAAGGGCTCCTCCTTCTTCAGCGACTGGCGCCTCCCGCGCGCGGCGGAGCTCGCATCGATCGCCGAGCGGCAATGCGACGACCCGCGCATCGATCTCGCGCTGTTTCCGGACACGCCGGCCGAGTTCTACTGGACCACGACGACGCGGCCGCAGCCCGCGGAAGGTTTCGCGTTCGCACTCAGTTTCGGTCCCGAAGGCATCCGCAATGTCGATCAGGAAACCGCCGCGCATGTGCGCCTGGTCCGCGATGCACGGTGAACCGATCGGACCGGCCGGGCCGGTCGCACCGGACCGGCGTGAATGGCTCCAGAGGAGCGCGCTGATCGTCGCGTGGCTCGGCGCCGGCCTCGGCGTGCGCGACGCGCATGCCTCGCGGACGCTGCCTTTCGATGCGACGCTGCTGTCGGACGTCCTGCGGGCGATGGGCGGCAGACCGACCCCGACCCCGTCGATCGAGCTCGATCTGCCCGACCTCTCCGAGGACGGTGTGATGGTGCCCGTCGCCGTGACGAGTCGCGTGCCCGGCACCGAGCAGATCACCTTGCTCGCCGAAGCGAATCCTTATCCGCTGGTCTTCCAGGTCGACGTGGCGCCGGGAACCGAGGCCTACGTGTCGACCCGCGTGAAGTTGGCGCGCAGTTGCACAGTGATGGCGGTCGTGCGCGCCGACGGTCGGCTCTACTCCACGACGCGCGTCGCGAACGTGACTCTCGGAGGCTGCGGTGGGTGACCCGATGCGGATCCGCGCCCGCGTGAAGGGCGATGTCGTCGAGGCGCATGTCCTGATGCCGCATCCGATGGAGACCGGGTTTCGCCACGACGACGGCGGCACGCTGATCGAGGCGCACTACATCACGGAGATCCGCATCGAGGCGGGCGGGCGACCGGTCATGACCGCGCGGATGGGGATCGGGGTATCGGCCGACCCGATCCTCACGTTCCGCTTTCGCGGCGCTGCGAAAGGCGACCGCATCGACGTTGCCTGGACGGACAACCGCGGCGACGCGCGGACGGACAGCGCCATCGTCGGATAGCGATGATCTCGCATCGAGCCACCTGCCAGCCCGTCGATCACACCCGAGGACCTGACCATGCAACACCGCAGCCGACGCACCTTCATTCTGGAAGTCGTGGCGACCTCCAGCGCCCTCGCGCTCAATCGAGCATTCGCCGCCGAGGAATCGACCGAGAAGGTCACGGAGGCGGATCCGTACGCCAAGTCGATGGGCTTCAAGATCGACACGAACCAGGTCGATCAGGCCAAGTACCCGCGACACGATGCGACGCAGCACTGCGCCGTCTGCCAGCTCTACTCGGGCAAGCAGGGCGATGCGTTGGGCCCCTGTTCGTTCTACGGCGGCCGGCTCGTCGCCCCGACCGGCTGGTGCAGAAATTTCAAGGCGCTCAAGGCCAAGGGTTGATCGCGCGCCGGCGTCGCCGGACACGAACCGACAAGAACTTACGGAGAAGGCGATGGATCATGAGCCGAATCGACGGGGTGGGCGCGTGGGTCGTGCAGTGGACGACGTCGCGCATGTGCGGCGGAGCGATCCTCTGTGTCGCCACCTGCGTGCTGCTCGCAGGTTGTGAGCGGACGGAAACCGTTCAGCGCGGCTATCGGGGAACGGCGGCGCACCAGCTCTACAAGCCGAGCGCCGTCGAGGCGCTGCGCGAGCTGAACCAGATCCCCGAAGCCGAGGACCCCGCCGACCCCGACTCGCCACCGGTTGCCGAGGTGTTCAAGAATGTCCAGGTCCTCACCGACATCAGTTCGGGCGAGTTCTCGCGGCTGATGCAGGCGCTGTCGACCTGGGTCGCCCCCGACGAAGGCTGCGAGTACTGCCACAACCCCAAGAAGCTCGAGTCGGACGAGAAGTACACGAAGGTTGTCGCACGCCGCATGCTGCAGATGACGCGCGACATCAACACCAACTGGAAGCCGCACGTCGGCACGACCGGTGTGACGTGCTGGACCTGCCACCGCGGCCAGGCCGTCCCCAGCGGTGACTGGTTCGCCAGCGTCGGGCCGCACGCGTCGTCGAACACGCAGGCCAACTACTCGGGCAAGAACATCCCGGCCCCCACAGCCGGGTTCTCCGCGCTGCCCTACGACCCGCTGTCGACCTTCCTGACCACCGGCAACGAGATCCGGGTCCAGGGCACCACGCCGCTCGTCGAGAGCCACGGGACGTCCATCAAGGACGCGGGTGCCACCTACTCGCTGATGATTTACATGTCGCAGTCGCTCGGCGTCAACTGCAACTACTGTCACAACACGCGCGCGATGGGACGCTGGGAACAGAGCACGCCGCAACGCGGGACGGCCTGGCACGGGATCCGCATGGTGCGCAACCTCAACACGTCGTACCTCATTCCATTGCAGCCGACGTTTCCCGTCAATCGCCTGAGTGCGGAAGGCGATGGCCCCAAGGTCGGCTGCGCGACTTGCCACAAGGGCACGTTCAAGCCGCTGTACGGCGCGAGTTCTCTGAAGGACTACCCCGTGCTGTCCGGGGTGCAGGTCGAGCATCCGGCGGCCGACCCAGGCGCCGAGGCGCCGGCCAAGGTGTCGGCGGCGGCCCCGCCGCCGGCACCCATTGACGTCGCCAGCAGTCGCTAGCGTTCCTCGATGCTTCCCGAACTCGGACATCTGGCGCTGATCGTCGCGCTGGTGATTGCCTTCGTCCAGGCGACGCTGCCGATCGTCGGAGCGGCGCGCGGCAACGCCTACTGGATGTCGCTCGCACGACCCGCGGCGCAGATCCAGTGCGTGCTGATCGCGTTCGCCTTCGGCTGCCTCGCGCACGCATTCATGGTCAACGACTTCTCGCTGACCATCGTCTCGACGCATTCGAACGAGCAGTTGCCGCTCCACTACCGCTTCGCGGCCACCTGGGGTTCGCACGAGGGGTCGCTGTTGATGTGGATCCTGATGCTGGGCGGCTGGGGCTGCACCGTGGCGTCGTTCGGCAACGCGCTACCGCGCGAAATGCGCGCCCGCGTCGTCGGCGTGCTCGGCATCGTCAGCGTCGGCTTCCTGCTGTTCCTCCTGATGACGTCCAATCCCTTCCAGCGCCTCGTCCCCGCCGCGCTCCAGGGTCGAGACTTGAATCCGGTGCTTCAGGACTGGGGAATGATCATCCACCCGCCGATGCTGTACATGGGCTACGTCGGCTTCGCGGTCGCCTTCGCATTCGCGATCGCTGCGCTCCTCGGCAACCCGCTCGACCTGGCATGGGCACGCGCGGCGCGGCCCTGGGCCACCGCGGCATGGTGTTTCCTGACGATCGGCATCGCGCTCGGCAGCTGGTGGGCCTATCGCGTGCTCGGCTGGGGCGGCTGGTGGTTCTGGGACCCGGTCGAGAACGCGTCGCTGATCCCGTGGCTGGTCGGCACCGCCCTGATCCACGCGCTGGCGGTGACCGAGCGCCGCGGCGTGTTCCGCAACTGGACCGTGCTGCTGGCGATCGGCGCGTTCTCGATGAGTCTGCTCGGCACCTTCCTGGTCCGCTCGGGCGTGCTCAGCTCGGTGCACACGTTCTCGAACGATCCGAAGCGCGGCGTCTTCCTGCTCGTATTCCTGACGATCGCCATCGGCGGCTCGCTCGCGCTGTTCGCGTGGCGTGCCCCGAGGGCGTCCGCCGGCGGACACTTCGAGCTGGTGTCCCGGGAGACGGCTCTGCTGGCCAACAACCTGTTGCTGATGGTCGCGACCGGCACAGTCCTGCTCGGCACGCTGTACCCGCTGGTGCTCGATGCGCTGGATCTGGGGAAGATCTCGGTCGGCACGCCCTACTTCGAGACCGTCTTCGTCCCGTTGATCGTTCCTCTGGCGATCCTCACCGGACTTGGGCCCTTGCTGCGATGGAAGAAGGCGAGCCTGGCCGATCTCGCGCGTCGTCTCCGCTGGGTCTTCGTCGCCTCGGTCGTGGCAGCGACCGCGGCTGCGCTGCTGTCTGGCGGCTGGTCGCCGTGGGTCGCTTTCGGCCTCGCGATGTCGGCGTGGATCGTCGCTACGACGGCGGTGAACCTGTTCGACCGCGTCGGCTTCGACGCCCACGTCGCGACGCGTCTGGCCGCGCAACCGCGCCGCTACTACGGGATGCTGGCCGCACACTGCGGTCTCGCCGTGTTCATCGCCGGCGTGGCGCTCGTCAAGGGACACGAGGTCGAGCGCGACGTCGCGATGCGGATCGGCGACACGACCGAGCTCGGCGGCTACCGCTTCCGCTTCGCCGGGGCGAGCCCGGTCGTCGGTGCGAACTACACCGGATCGCGCGGCGCGGTCGTCGTCGTTCGCGACGGTTCGGTCGTCGATACGCTCTACCCGGAGAAGCGTACGTTCAACGTGCAGCGGACCATCACGACCGAGGCCGCGATCCGCAGCAGGCCGTCGGGCGACCTCTACGTGTCGCTCGGCGAACCGCTGGCCGACGGCGCCTGGAGCGTGCGGATCTACGCGAAACCCTTCGTCGGCTGGATTTGGGGAGGCTGTCTGCTGATGGCCATCGGCGGCTTTCTCGCCGTAGCCGATCGCGGCCAGCGCCGGCTCGCGCCTGGCGCCGTACCGATCGCGACGCAGGCGGCATGACGGCCTTCATCGCGCTGGCGACGCTGCTGGTCGTCGGCAGCCTGGCTTGGCTGCTGCGACCATCGACCGCCGCAGGCCCCCATTCGCAGCAACGTCCGACCGACGTCGGGCTGATCGTCGTCATGCCGATGACGATCTTCGCGCTGTATGCCGCGCTCGGGCGCCCCGACGCGATCGCGCCGCCGCCGGCGGATCCCGATAGGGCGCTGGCCGAAGAGCGGACCGCCAGGCTCGCGGCGCGTCTGGACACATCGCCCGACGATGTGGCCGGCTGGCGGCTGCTGGCGCGCTCGCACGAGCAACTGCGTCACATGCCCGAAGCGATCCGTGCCTATCGACGGCTGGTCGCGATGCAGCCGGACGATGCTGCGCCGCTCGTCGATCTCGCGTTCGCCGTCTCGGCCACCCTGGGCGGCAGCTATAGCGGCGAGCCGATCACGCTCGCCCGGAAGGCGCTCGCGCTCGACTCGCGCGACACCCGGGCGCTCGCGATCGTCGCGAACGAAGCAGCGCAGCGCGACGACCTCGAGGCCGCGATCGCGGCGTGGGAGCGCATCGATGCGCTGGTGCCGGCCGACTCCGACGTGGCGCGATCGCTGCGCCTGAACATCGAAGCGGCGCAACAGATGCTCGCGGCGCAACGAACCGACGTTCAGCAGTCACGCCTTCCCTGAATTCGTTATGCCGCAGCGCGGCTCACGCTGCGCTCTGCAGCCCTTGCCTTCGGTATCGCCGGCACGCCGCCGGCTTCCGGATCGGCCGAGAGCAGCAAGTCCCTGAACGCCCGCGACGCGACCGACAAGCGCTTGTGCGTGCGATGCACGACGTACCAATGCCGCACGATCGGAAAGCCTTCGACCGGCAGCGTCACCAGGCGCCCTGTCTCCAACTCGAGTTCGATCGTCTGCTCGGACACCACGCCCAGGCCGAGTCCGGCTCGCACCGCCTGCTTGATGGCCTCGTTCGTACCGAGTTCGCAACCGAAGCGGTAGCCCACGCCGTGCTCGGCGAAGTGGCGCTCCATCGTTGCGCGCATGCCAGAGCCGGGTTCGCGCACCACCAGCGTCTCCTCGCACAACCGCTGCAGCGCAATGCTCTGGAGCGCAGCCAGCGGGTGGCCCGGTGGAGCGATCACCACCAGCGGGTTCTCCAGGAAGGTCTGGGCCACCACATCCACCGTGTCGGGCGGCTGGCCGGTAATGGCGAGGTCGGTGCGGTTGTCGGCCAGCGCAGCCAGGACCGTCTCCCGGTTGGCCACCTGCAACCGGATACGCACGCCCGGATGGCGCTCGCTATAGGCGGCGATCAGGCGCGGCAGGAAATAGTTCGCGGTCGACACCACGGCCAGCCGCAGCAGCCCGCGCTCGAGTTCGCGGAACTCGTCCATCGCTGCGTTGAGATCGACCATGCGGTCGGCAATGCCCCGGGCGTGGCCGCGCAGTTCGTGGCCTGCTTCGGTGAGATACAGGCGCTTGCCGATCTGCTCGAGCAGCGGCAAACCGATCTGCTCCTCGAGTTGCTTCATCTGCATCGAGACGGCCGGCTGCGTCAGGTGAACCTCGGCCGCCGCGCGCGAGATCGAGCTGTGGCGGGCAACGGCCTCGAAGATTCTCAGATGGCGCAGCGTGATGTGCATGGCAGGCCGGATGCATCCATAACGACGGCTGATGGTAGCAGCATGAGGCTTGAATATCGCTGCGTGTCTGATCTTCGTATCGTCTGTTCGACCGAACCGAAGCACAGGAGAACAGCGTGGCAGAGAAGACCTACCAGGCCGGCGTCAAGGACTACCGCAAAACCTACTGGACGCCCGACTACGTGCCGCTCGATACCGACCTGCTGGCCGTCTTCAAGATCGTGGCGCAGGCCGGCGTGCCGCGCGAAGAGGCCGCCGCCGCGGTCGCGGCCGAATCGTCGACCGGCACCTGGACCACGGTCTGGACCGACCTGCTGACCGACCTCGACTACTACAAGGGCCGCGCTTACCGCATCGAGCCGGTGCCGGGCGACGCGAACGCCTTCTACGCCTTCATCGCCTACCCGATCGACCTGTTCGAGGAAGGCTCGGTGGTCAACGTGCTGACCTCGCTGGTCGGCAACGTGTTCGGCTTCAAGGCGGTGCGCAGCCTGCGGCTCGAGGACCTGCGCTTTCCGCTCGCCTATGTGAAGACCTGCGGCGGCCCGCCCAACGGCATCCAGATGGAGCGCGACCGGCTCGGCAAGTACGGTCGCGCGCTGCTTGGCTGCACCATCAAGCCCAAGCTCGGCCTGTCGGCCAAGAACTATGGTCGTGCGGTGTATGAGTGTCTGCGCGGCGGACTCGATTTCACCAAGGACGACGAGAACATCAACAGTCAGCCGTTCATGCGCTGGCAGCACCGGTTCGAGTTCGTGATGGAGGCGGTGCGCAAGGCCGAGGCCGAGACCGGCGAACGCAAGGGCCACTACCTGAACTGCACCGCATCGACGCCCGAAGAGATGTACAAGCGCGCCGAGTTTGCCAAGTCGCTCGGTGCGCCGATCATCATGCATGACTTCCTGACGGCGGGCTTCACGGCCAACACCGGCCTGGCCAACTGGTGCCGCGAGAACGGCATGCTGCTGCACATCCACCGCGCGATGCACGCGGTGCTCGACCGCAACCCGTACCACGGCATCCACTTCCGCGTGATCACCAAGTGCCTGCGGCTCTCCGGCGGAGACCACCTGCATTCGGGCACCGTGGTCGGGAAGCTCGAAGGCGACCGCGAGGCCACGCTCGGCTGGGTCGACCTGATGCGCGAGCCCTTCATCCCCGAGAACCGCGGCCGCGGCATCTTCTTCGACCAGGACTGGGGCTCGATGCCGGGCGTGATGCCGGTCGCCTCGGGCGGCATCCATGTCTGGCACATGCCCGCGCTGGTGGCGATCTTCGGCGACGACGCCTGCCTGCAGTTCGGCGGAGGCACGCTCGGCCATCCATGGGGCAACGCGGCCGGCGCACATGCCAACCGCGTGGCGCTCGAAGCCTGCACCGAGGCCCGCAACCAGGGTCGCCCCGTCGAGCGCGAAGGCCGCGAGATCCTCACCGAAGCCGCGCAGCACGCGCCCGAACTGAAGATCGCGATGGAGACCTGGAAGGAAATCAAGTTCGAATTCGACACCGTCGACAAGCTCGACGTGGTGATGCACTGAGCGCGCCGCGCCTTTCCCTTCACGCACGGAGACCACGATGCCCGAAGTCCTTGCCTACAAGTCCACCGAGCCGCGCAGCGAGACCTTTTCGTACCTGCCGCCGATGACGCCCGAGCGTATGCGCAAGCAGATCGCCTACCTGATCGGCCAGGACTGGAACCCGGCCATCGAGCACACCGAGCCCGAGAAGGCGTTCTCCAGTTTCTGGTACCTGTGGAAGCTGCCGTTCTTCGGCGAGCGCTCGGTCGAGCGCATCCTGTCCGAGCTCGAAGCCTGCCATCGCGCCAACCCGGGTCACCACGTGCGCCTGCTCGGCTACGACAACTACACGCAGTCGCAGGGCACCGCCTTCGTGGTGTACCGGGCCGGCTCGCGCTAGGTCGGAGCGACCGATGTCGTCTGCCCTCGCGTCGACCCGCAGCGGCCGTGAAGCCGCGATCGCGCGTCGCATCGCCCTGTCGGCTGGCAAGAGCGCGCTGCCGCCCGCGACCGAACGTTCTCGCAGCGGCCAACGTGATGCGGCACTGCCGGTGGCTGCGGCTGCGATCGCGATCGCGGCACCGGTCAAGTCCGCTGAAGTCAGCGGCCCCGCGGTCGACGCCAACGCCGGTCGCTCGCTGTCGATGCTGCGCAGGCGCCTGCTCTCGGCCGGCAAGAGCGCGTTGCAGGCCGCGACCCACGCGGCGCCGGCCTCGCCGCCGCCCGTGCCGGAGCCGTCTGCGTCCGTCCCCGCGGCCGGCAACTGCGGTTCTTGCCGCGAGCAGGCACGGATGCGGCGCGCCGAACTCAGCCAGCGCGGCCGCGGCGAACTGCCGCCCGCCAGGCCCGGCCGTCCGGCGCGCGAAGGCAGGCTCGACTATCCGCCCAAGGTCGTGGAGTCCCCGACCTTCGGCGGCCAGCGTGTCACCGGCCTGCGCATCGGCCGCGGCGCGCAACTGACCGGCGTCGACGCAGGCGCCACGTTGCCGGTCTCTGGCACGCAGTACATCGGCTCCGATGGTGGCGCGCCGTCGCGCGGTGTGGTCAACAAGGTCGGCCTGTCGCGCACGCCGGGCGGCGCCGTGGTCTCCGGCTCGATGGTGCGCAGCCAGGTGCCCGTCACCGGTGATGAAGCCGGCAGCACGCGACTCATCAGCGGCGAGGCCGATCCCTTGCCGGCCGACGACCTGACGCCGCGCAGCGCTCACTCGCTGGGCGTGTCGGCCCAGTTCCAGCGCCAGACGCAGCCGCACGGGCAGTCGGTGTTCGGCAGCAACCTCGGCCGCTCGGCGGGCTCGGTCGGCTCACGGCGGCGCGATCGCGAGCCCACGATCGAAAGTACCGACGGCGGCCAGCCCATCTCCGGCTCGGCACTCGGTCGCAGCAGCCGCGTCACGGGCGATGAAGACGGCGCCTGCCGCCACATCACCGGCGACCAGTACCTCAGCCCGACGCGCATGCGCGCCGAATGCGGCGGTCCGGCCGCGCGCGGCATGGGCAGCGCACCGATGCATGCGCGCCGCGACGACCCGGTCAGTGGCGCGAAGGTCAGCCAGGCACGGACCTGGAGCGGCCAGCGCGTGACCGGCGCCAACGTCGAGCACCTGACGTCGGTCACCGGCGACGAGGCCGGTAGTTGTGCGCTGGTCACCGGCACGCCGTACCAAGGCGCGAGCACGATGCAGGGGTGGTGCGACCCGGCCGATGTCGAGGCCGCCGCCAGCCACCTGTCGCGACGCGAAGGCCAGAGCGTGGTCAGCGGCGATGTGCCGATGATCGACGCGCGCGTTTCCGGGACGCCGCAGGGGACGCCGCGCGCCATCACCGGCACCCCCTACCACCGTGCCACTCAGAACCCGCCGACGGTGGCCGACCCGGTCGCGCTGGTCGACCAACGCTTCTCGATCCGATCGCCGCAGCGCGCGGCCCACCTGCGGGTGGATCGGCAGGTGGCCGGCCGGATCAGCGGATCGTTCGCCATCGGCGACGGCAAGATCACCGGCAACCGCGAGTTCCTGTTCAGTCCGCGCCATGGCGAGAGTGACGAAAAGCCCGCCGCGCGCACGCGCCTGAGCGGCGAAGGTCGTACCGAGGGCACCGCCATCACCGGCAGCAAGGCCTGGGCCGAGCAGCACAACGTGACCGGCACCGAAGACTTCACCGCCGCCAAGCGCAACCCCAGCCAGCGCGGCGCCAAGGCCGAACCCTTCGCCGGTGCGCAGCGCTTCAAGGCGCGCGCCAAGGCCGACGAACCCCATCGCCAGCACGTGACCGGCATGGTCGGCTGGTCGTCCAAGTCGGCTGCCAAGGTCACTCTGACCGGAGGGGCCCAGGCATGACGCCGCACTCGTTCCATCCCGGGTTGGCACGCCCGGCTTCATGGCAGCGACGGGTCGTCGCAGCGGATCGCACACGGCACCGGCTGCCGATCGCACCGGTCGCGCCGGCAGCCGACACCGGCAGCCACCCGCTCGCCGACGACGCGCTGAGCCGGGCGTTGCGCCAGCGCGGTGACGAGATCGCAGCCGCCTTCGACGCCATCGAGCCGGCGCTTCGCGCGTTGGGTCCGCTGCAGTTCGACACCGGCTTCGTCGCCGAGGCCGGCGCGCTGCTGCAGTCGCGGCTGGGCCTGGCGGTCGGCGCCGACCTGTTGACCACCGACTGGGCCAAGCCGCTGGACATGCGCCGCCTCCATGCCCACTGCGTCCTCGGCACCTTCTGCCGCCTGGTCGCGCGCGGCTTCGACCGTGGCCTGGCCGCGCTCAGCGATGGCGAGAGCGCCGAGGCGCTGATCCGCCGCTGGGGCTTTCACGCGATCGACCTCGCCCCTTGCGCCGACGGTCGGCTGGCCGGTGTGGTCGACGACATCCTGCGCGTGCCACCGGCGGTGGTGGCGCACCGGCAGTCCTATGCGGGCGCGATGTTCGACGTGGAAGCCGCCTTGCAGCTCTGGCAAGCAGTCGAGCTGCGGCGCTTTCGCGAAGGCCGGCCCAACGCCGCGGCCGATGCCACGCGCTACCTCAAGATCGGCGTCTACCACTTCAGCAGTCTCGAACCGCGTCATCAGGGCTGCGCCGCGCATGGCAGCGACGACGCACTGGCAGCCAGTGCACTGCTCGATCGGCTGCAGCAGTTCGAGCAGGCTGTGCAGCACACCCACTGCGCCGGTGACGCGGTGGCGACGCTGCTGGTCGGTGTCGATACGGACACCGATGCCATCCGCGTGCATGTGCCCGACGCGACAGGCACCCTGCGCATCGAACGCTACCTGTGCAATCGCCAGCTCTACGCGCTGACCCGGCCGTTGACGCGCGGGGACGCCAAGGACGCGATCCGCGACGCGGTGGCCGCCAGCGCCGGCGTGCCGGCCGACGATGCGGCCACCGAGGGCATGCGCTGGCTGTGCGGCTACCTGCTCAAGAACAATCTCGGCCAGGTCGATGCGGTCCGCGCACGTCATGGCCAAAGCTATGCCGACCGTGGCCACACCGAGCGCCTGATCGTCGTCGGCGACTCGATCGACGACGTGCAACTGCGCAACCTCGCCTTCCAGGCGCAGATGGACACGGTGGAAGAAGGCGCGGCCGACCTCGATGTCGGCATCCGCATCCTGCGCGGCCTGCACGCGCCGCGCGGTCTCGCGGTGGCGGTGCTGGTGCACTTCCGGTACGAGCCGCGCATCGGCGGCAGCCTCGAGCGGGCGCGGCTGCGCGCGCTGCGGCTGCGCGCGGCGATCGAAGCGCGCCATGCCGAACTGTTCGTCGCCGGCGGCCTGCAGGTGCAGGCGGTGGTACGCGCCGGTGACGGTTCCGTACTGGAGCCGGTCGAGCCGCTGCGCGTGAACGGCATCCTGGAGCAACGCGCATGAAGATCTGCCAGGTCGAAGGCACGCTGGTGGCCACCGCCCGCATCGGCGGGCTGGGCAACCGCCGGCTGCTGGTGGTCAAGGAACGCGGCACCAGCGGCAAGCAGGTGGCCGTCGATCCGGTCGGCTGCAAGCCGGGCGACTGGGTGATCGCGGTCGGCAGTTCGGCAGCGCGCGACGCCGCCGGCAACAAGGACTACCCGAGCGATCTGACCATCGTCGGCATCATCGACTACTGGCACGAGCCCGAAGCGGCGAAGGCGGGCTGAAGCCATGCAGATCCACCGCATCGTGCGCGACCTGGTCACCACCAAGCGAAATTTCTGGCTGGCGAGCAAGCCGTTGCGTGTGGTCGAAGACCACCGCGGCAATCTCGAAGTGGCGCTCGACCCGATCGGCGCCAAGCCGGGCGACTTCGTGTTCACGATCGGCGTGTCGGCCGCGCGCATCGCTGCCGGCAATCCGGCCATCACAACCGACCTCACGGTCGGCGGAATCATCGATCACTGGGATGAGGAGCGCTGGCGCAGCTAGCCCCTTGGCGGGTGACGGCGCGTCTTGCGCGCCGCATGTGGGATTCAACTCTTATCGACTCAAGGAGAACGACGATGGCAAGCGAAAAGATGGGCATCGCGCTGGGCATGATCGAAACCCGCGGCCTGGTGCCGGCGATCGAGGCCGCCGATGCGATGACCAAGGCCTCCGAGGTGCGGCTGATCGGCCGCCAGTTCGTCGGCGGCGGCTACGTCACGGTGCTGGTGCGCGGCGAGACCGGCGCCGTCAACGCCGCGGTGCGGGCCGGGGCCGACGCCTGCGAGCGCGTCGGCGACGGACTGGCGGCGGCGCACATCATTGCCCGTCCGCACGCCGAGGTCGAGCAGATCCTGCCGGCCGGGGTCGAGGCGCCAGAGACGGCGATAGCCTGAGCGATTGACGCCATGTCCTCCGACCTCGGCCTGCCTGCCGGCTGGAAGCCTGTCGAACGACCGCCGGCCCTGTTTCGTCGCTTCGAGTTCGGCTCGTACGGGCAGACGCGCGACTTCCTCGACCGGCTGGCCCAGCTGTCGGAGCGGACCGGTCTCTATCCCGACCTGGGCTTCGGCAAAGCCCATGTCAACGTGACCATCCATGGCGCCGGCGGCAACCTGCCCGGCGCCACCGAGATCGATTTCGCCAGCATCGCCGCCGGGCTGGCGGAGCCCCCGGCGAGCTGATGGGCACCCGGCGCGCGCCTGCTTTGCCGACCGTTCCGGCACCGCCCCCGGTGCCGCCACGCGCGCCGGAGCTGCCGGTGCGGGCCGATGGCCAGCGTGCGATCCCGGCGCGCCCGCTCCCCCCGGCTCGTGTCTGGCCGGATTGAGCTTGCCATGCGACTGCCGGTGGTCGATGTCGCCGTTGCCATCGTGCGCGCCGCCGATGGCCGTGTTCTGCTGGCCGAACGCACCGCGCGCCAGCTGGCGGCGGGGTTCTGGGAGCTGCCCGGCGGCAAGATCGACTCCGGCGAAAGCGCGGTCCAGGCCGCTGCGCGCGAACTGGAAGAAGAGGTCGGCATCCATGCGACGAAGCTACGGCCGTGGATCGCCTACGAGCACGCCTTTCGCACCAGGCGCATCCGGCTGCAGTTCTTTCGGGTCGACGCGTGGAGCGGCGAGCCGCGTGGCCGCGAGGGCCAACGGGTCGCGTGGGTTGATCCGGCTGCGTCGCATGTCGCGCCGCTGTTGCCGTCGAACGAACGCGTGCTGCACGCGTTGGGACTGCCGCCGCTGGTGGCTGTCGTGCACTGCACATCGAGCGCGTACATCGGCCGCCTGCAGACCGCGCTGGCTGCCGGGCTTCGTCTGGTCGTGGTGCGCGAGCCGCATCTCACGCCCGACCAGCGCGTGGCGCTGGCGCGCCGCGTTCAAACGCTGGCTCATGCCTACGGCGCAAAGGTATTGCTGGCCGGCACGGCGCTGGAGGCGCGCCGGGCCGGCGTGATCGGCATGCACACCGCTGCGCATGAACTCGCGCGCCTGACCGCGCGGCCACCGGTCGGCCTGTGGTCGGCCTCGTGCCACAACGCTGCGGACCTTGAACACGCGGTCGCACTCGGCGCCGACGTGGCCGTGCTGTCTCCGGTGTTGCCGTGCGGCTCACAGTCCGGCCGCCCGCCGCTGGGATGGGACGGCCTGCAAAGCCTCGCCGCCGGCTCGCCGATCCCGATCTATGCGCAAGGCGGAATGGACCCGAGCCGATTGGCGCAAGCCCGGCAGGCCGGCGCTATCGGCGTCGTGACGCAGGGCGCCTGACGAGGAGACTTCCAATGCAATCCGGACTGCTGCAGAACCTGATCGATCCTGCGATCCTGTTTTTCGTGTTCGGCGTGTTTGCCGGCGCAGTGCGATCAAACCTCGAGATTCCGGCGCCGATCGCCAAGTTCTTCTCGCTCTTCCTGCTGATCTCGCTCGGTCTGAAAGGAGGCGCATCGCTGGCCATCACCGGCCTGTCGGGTGCCGGCGCAATGGCGTTGCTGGGCGCCGTGATCATGGCCACCATCGTGCCGATCTACAGCTTTTTGATCCTGCGCAACCGGATCAACCCGTTCGATGCGGCGGCGGTGGCGGCCACCTATGGTTCGGTGAGTGCGGTCACCTTCGTCACCGCGCAGAATTTCCTGGTGCGCAATCAGGTCGAGTTCGACGGCCATATGACGGTGGCGCTGGTGATCATGGAGTCGCCGGCCATCATCATGGCGGTGCTCCTGTCGTCGATGGTGCGGCGCCAGGCGGCGCTCGCTGCGCAGACGCCGGGCAACGGCAACGTGCTGCCGGTGCTGTCGATCAAGAAGGTGCTGCACGAGGCGTTCACCGACGGCTCGCACATGGTGCTGATCGGCTCTCTCGTCATCGGCTGGATGACGGGCGCCGAGGGCAAGAAGATCATGGATCCGTTCTACGGGGTGCTGTTCAAGGGGATCCTCGCGTTCTTCCTGATGGAGATGGGCCTGCTGGTCGCGCGGCAATTGCGCGATGCGCGCGAATCGAGGGATCCCCGCGGCGCCCTCGGCCCGATCACCCTCGGGTTCGCACTCGCAGTCCCCGTCGTCAACGCGACGGTCGCGCTGGCCATCGCCGCGGCGTTCGGCTTGTCGGGCGGCAATGCGTTCCTGTTGATGGTGTTGTCGGCGAGCGGCTCGTACATCGCCGTGCCGGCGATCGTTCGCTACGCCATTCCCGAGGCCCGGCCAGGGGTCTACTTCACGATGTCGCTGGCGTTCACTTTTCCATTCAACATCGTGCTTGGCATCCCGCTCTACTTTGCCGCCGTCAACCATTTCTGGAAGTGAGCGCCACCCGGCGAGTTCACAGGAGAAGCCCCGATGAAAGCCGTCAAGCGCCTAGAGCTGGTGTTGCAGCAGGATGCCATCACGGACGTGGTCAAAGCGCTCGACGTGCTGGGGCTGTCGGGCTACACGCTGATCCGCGATGTGCTCGGCCGCGGTGAGCGCGGCCTGCGCGCCGGCATCGACCTGGGCGTGTTCCAGTACCACTACCTGCTGGTGGTCTGCGACGAAGCGCAGGTCGCTCCGGTGGTAGAAACGGTGCGGCCCTACCTCACCCGCTTCGGCGGCATGTGCCTGGTGTCCGACGCCCAATGGGTCATTCGCTGAGGGCACGTTGCCTTGGACACGGCGGGCGCCTCGGGACGCCCGCGATACGCGCTACATGTGCTCGATCATCACCTGGCCGAATGCCGAGCACGACACCTGTGTCGCGCCTTCGAGCAGGCGCGCGAAGTCGTAGGTGACCTTCTTCGACAGGATCGACTTCTCCATCGACGAGATGATCAGGTCCGCCGCCTCGATCCAGCCCATGTGCCGCAGCATCATCTCGGCCGACAGGATCTCCGAACCCGGGTTGACGTAGTCCTTGCCGGCGTACTTCGGCGCCGTGCCATGGGTCGCTTCGAACATCGCGATCGAGTCGCTGAGGTTCGCGCCCGGGGCGATGCCGATACCGCCGACCTGCGCCGCGAGCGCGTCGGAGATGTAGTCGCCGTTCAGGTTGAGCGTCGCGATCACCGAGTACTCGTTCGGGCGCAGGATGATCTGCTGGAGGAACGCGTCGGCGATCACGTCCTTGACGATGATCTCGCTACCGGTCCTGGGGTTCTTGAACTTGCACCACGGGCCGCCGTCGATCAGCTGCGCGCCGAACTCGGACTGCGCGAGCGCATAGCCCCAGTCGCGGAAGCCGCCTTCCGTGAACTTCATGATGTTGCCCTTGTGGACCAGGGTCACCGACGGCTTGTCGTTGTCGATCGCGTACTGGATGGCCTTGCGCACCAGCCGCTCCGTGCCTTCGCGCGACACCGGCTTGATGCCGATGCCCGACGTGTTGGGGAAACGGATCTTCTTGATCCCCATTTCCTCGATGAGGAACTTGATGACCTTCTTGGCCTGGTCGCTCTCGGCGGCGAATTCGATGCCGGCGTAGATGTCTTCCGAGTTCTCGCGGAAGATCACCATGTCGACCTTCTCCGGGGCCTTGACCGGGCTGGGCACGCCGGCGAAGTAACGGACCGGGCGCAGGCAGACGTAGAGGTCGAGTTCCTGGCGCAGCGCCACGTTCAGCGACCGGATGCCGCCGCCAACCGGCGTCGTCAGCGGGCCCTTGATCGAGACCACGTAGTCCTTGAGGATCGCCAGCGTCTCGGGGGGCAGCCAGACGTCGGGACCGTACACGCGCGTGGACTTCTCGCCTGCGTAGATCTCCATCCACTGGATCTGCTTCTTGCCGCCGTAGGCCTTCGCGACCGCCGCGTCGACGACCTTGATCATGACCGGCGTGATGTCGAGGCCCGTGCCGTCCCCTTCGATGTAGGGGATGATCGGCTGGTCCGGCACATTCAGCGAATAATCGGCGTTGACAGTGATTTTGGCGCCCGCGCTGGGAATCTTGACGTGCTCGTACATGAAGCCTCCAGGGATTGATCTAGAAGTGCCGCGGGATGGCTCGCCGCGGCGCGGACGGGATGGGGTGCGGTCCGAAGCCGCCTCGCGCAGCCGCGCGGAAAAAGCCGACGGCCGCGTTTTCGTCCGCCGGTCGGAGCCCGAAATTATGCCCCAAACGCTCTCCTCCCCCATTCCCGCCCCGGACATCGACACGATGCTGATCGCCTTCCACAAGCCTTACGGCGTGCTGTCGCAGTTCACGACCGAGGGCGACAAGCAGACGCTGGCCGACTTCGTCGACGTTCCCGGCGTCTATGCCGCGGGCCGCCTGGATTTCGACAGCGAGGGGCTGCTGCTGCTGACCAACGAAGGCCGTTTGCAGCAGACGATCACCGATCCGACCCACCGTCTCGAGAAGCGCTACTGGGCACAGGTCGAAGGCATCCCGAAGGCCGCGGACCTGCAGCGGTTCGAGCATGGCCTCGTGGTCGGCGAAGGCGCGGGACGCTTCATCGCCAGGCCGGCCACCGCGCAACGCGTCGACGCGTCGGCCGTGGCCGAGCGCACGCCGGCGATCCGCTTTCGCGCGGCGATCCCCACCACCTGGATCGAGGTCACGGTGCGCGAAGGCCGCAACCGGCAGGTCCGCCGCATGACCGCGGCGATCGGCTACCCCACGCTTCGATTGATCCGCGTGGGCATCGGGCGCGTCGACCTGTTCGACCTGGGCATCGCCCCCGGCGAATCGCTGGCCATCCCGGCCACGCGACTGTCGCCGATGGCGGGGCGTCGTTAGCGATTGTTACGCTGTCAACCGCCCGTCCCAACCTGCGTTATTGGCAGGGAGCCGAACAACGGGCCGCACACGCGTCGCGGTCTTTCGAGTCGGACCATCCATAACTTTTGAGGAAGACATCCATGAGCAAGCTCATCGCCACCCTGGTCGCCACGCTGTTCGCGGCTACCGCATTCGCCCAGACCAACGCCACGCCCCCGACGCAGCCGGCAGCCGGTACCGCCGCCACGTCGCCGATGAAGAAGGACACGACGGCCACGGACGCGACCACGGCCACGACCGACAAGACGGCCGCGCGCGCCGCCAAGAGCAAGGCCCGCAAGGCGAAGCGTGAAGCGAAGGTCGGCGACAAGCCGCTGAACTGATCTTTCGAGCGGCCCGCGAGTAGACGAATGCCGGCCTCAGGGCCGGCATTTTTCATGGTGCGGGCGGACGGATACCATCAGTCCACTTCCCCGACCGCGACACAGGAGTGGCAAGCGATGCAGACGACCGACCTTCCGACCCCGACGAAACCCCGCAGGACGTTTGCCTTGCTGGCGCCCCTGCTCGGGCTCGCGGCGTGCGCGGGCGCGCCGCCGGCGATGAGCCAGGAGACGATGACCGAGTTCCGCGTCATCCCCCTGACCGCCGGCATCCACGTGATCCGGGCCGAAGTCGCGCTCGCCCCCGACGAGCGATCCAAGGGGCTGATGTTCCGCAAGGCGCTGGGCCCGAACCAGGGCATGGTCTTCCTGTTCGACCAGCCGGCGGTTCAATGCATGTGGATGCGCAACACGCTGATCCCGCTGTCGGTCGCGTTCATCGCCGACGACGGTCACATCCTCAACGTCGAGGAGATGGCGCCGCAGACCGAGGACAACCACTGCGCCGCCAAGCCGGCGCGCTACGCCCTCGAGATGAACAAGGGCTGGTTCGCCAAGCACGGCATCGTGGCGGGCGCGAAGATCTCGGGACTGCCTCGCGCGGCGCAATGAAAAACAGCGTGGCCCCGAGGGGTCCACGCTGCCGGACGCGCCGGTAACAGGCGGTCAGCCCAGGTTCTTGCTGGCGAACTCCCAGTTGGCCAGCTTCCAGTACGCCTCCATGTACTTCGGACGCGCGTTGCGGTAGTCGATGTAGTACGCGTGCTCCCAGACGTCGCAGGTCAGCAGGGGCTTGTCGGCGCCCTTGAGCGGCGTGTCCGCGTTGCCGGTCGTCACGATGTCGACGCCGCCGCCCTTTTGCACCAGCCATGCCCAGCCCGAACCGAACTGGCCGACGGCCGCCTTGGTGAAGGCTTCCTTGAAGGTCGCGAAATCACCCCACTTCGCCTTGATCGCGTCGCCGATCGTGCCGCTCGCCTCGCCGCCACCGTCGGGCGACAGGCTGTGCCAGTAAAACGTGTGGTTCCACACCTGCGCGCTGTTGTTGAAGACGCCGCCAGACGACTTCTTGACGATGTCCTCCAGTGACGACTCCTCGAACTCGGTGCCCTTGATCAGGTTGTTGAGGTTGGTGACATAGGTCTGGTGGTGCTTGCCGTAGTGGTACTCGAGCGTCTCCTTGGAGATGCTGGGCGCGAGGGCATCCATCGCGTACGGGAGTGGCGGTAGCTTGTGTTCCATAGAGTCCCTTTGGTGAAGCTGGTCGTGAAGCGGGTCATCGACCCTGGAAGGTGGCTGGTGGCGTGCGCGTGTGACATCGCAGCCATGGCGCCAAACAGTGGAAGCATGATTCTATAGGCCGCCGCAGGCCGTGCCGTGACCTGGAAGGCGATTCAGGGTTGGACTTACCCCCCTGCCCGCGCGCATTCGCCGCCTTACTCGCCGGGCGCGGCGACACGCGAGACGAACCGACCGCGGGCGACTTCGACCGTGACCGGCTGGTCGACGGCGAGCGTCGCCGCATCGCGGAT
>Ga0123337_10002577_pt1 | contig 20549 bp, 17 predicted proteins | sample frozenSSSSmetaG_FD_89792 | JGI IMG/M metagenome (GOLD analysis project Ga0123337, IMG submission 89792) | Glacier valley bacterial and archeal communities from Borup Fiord, Nunavut, Canada, to study Microbial Dark Matter (Phase II) -... | ecosystem: Environmental > Aquatic > Freshwater > Ice >... | reverse complement strand
ATCAACAAGTAGAGGCGCAACCCGCTGGCTAGCCCAGCCTGCTTGGTGCCGATTACGCCGCTCTAAACACCTTATGGCAGGCTGCTGGCGACTGCTGCCAGCACCTGGGCGGTCGGCTTGTTCTCGCTGGTCACGGCAGCCCGGTGGGCGTAGAGGATGGTGCCGTCTGTGTCCAGCACGAAGCTGCCGCCTAGCTGGGCCATGTCCTGGTCGAGCGAAACCTTGACCCCGTACTCACCGCTGCGGCTCTGGCCGAGGCTACGGTTCTCGCGGCTACCGATCTCACGCAGCACACTGAGCTTCTCCAGGCCATAGGCTTTGTAGCCGTTCTTCTTCGGGTCGCAGAGGATGGGGAAGGGTGCCTGCATCTCTGCTCGGAACTCTGCGGTATGGGCGGGCGTGCCGAGGCCAACAACCACTAGCTGTAGCCCTGCTGCCTGTATGTCCTGGTAATCGTGACGCAACTGCGCCACATGAGCGCGGCAGTGCGGTCAACCGAAGTGGCGGATGTAGACGAGCAGCAAGGGCTGCTTGCGCCAGTAGTCGCTCAGTTGCACCTCAGCCCCAGTCTCATCCTTGAAGGTTACATCGGGGGCTTGTTCACCGACCGTGAGCTTATCGTCGCTCATTGCTTTCTCCATTCGCCGCAATTTTCACAATCCTCTAGCTGATTATAGCATAGAGTGGGCCGCGACTCTGCCGCTCTGCTACTACGAAGCCAAACAACTCTGGGGTGGCTGGTGAACCACCCGTCAACCAGTAGATCGCAAGCTAGCATACGCTATCTCAGTCAATTTGTCAGGCGGTGATCGGGTGGCTCACCAGCCTTCTCTACGTACAAGAAGGGTTGCACAACAGCCCAGTCCGGCCCCACTGGTCGCTTGCAAGCATCCGACCTGTGGTGTACAATGATCTAAATATCCCAGGCTTGGGGCTGGGTAGTGCAATAGGCAACATCAGTTATGGTTAAGTTAGCAAGACAAGGAGCAGCAAGCGTGATCCAGAGCAACGGCAATGGTAACAGGAGCAACAATGGGGTTGCTGCCGCGCAGTATAGCGAACAGACAGCGATAGAGTACAGCCACAAGTTTGTTGCCGAGGGCTTGACCTTCGACGACGTTCTCCTCCTCCCTGCCGCCAGCGACGTGTTGCCGAAGGACGTTTCGACCGCGAGTGTCTTTGCCCGCGATATCGTGCTGAACATCCCAATCCTCTCTGCCGCAATGGACACCGTGACCGAGGGGCGGATGGCGATTGCGATGGCCCGCGAGGGTGGCCTGGGCGTGATCCACCGCAACCTCAGCATCCCAGAGCAGGTTAGCGAGGTGGACAAGGTGAAGCGCAGCGAGGCGGGCATGATCGTTGACCCGATCACCCTCACCCCCGAACGCCCCCTGCGAGAAGCCCTCAGCCTGATGGAGCATTACCACATCAGCGGTGTGCCGATCACCAACCACGAGGGGCTGCTAGTCGGCATCCTCACCAACCGCGACATTCGCTTCACCGAGGAGGGCGACTACGACCTGCCGATCAGCGAGATCATGACCACCGAAGGACTGGTCACCGTTGCGGTGGGGACGACTTTGGAGCAGGCGCGCAGCATCTTGCGGAGCCACAAGGTTGAGAAGCTACCAGTGGTCGACGAGCATGGCTACCTCAAGGGGTTGATCACGGTCAAGGATATCCAGAAGAAGCAGCAGTACCCCAACGCGACTAAGGACGGCAAAGGCCGCCTGCGATGCGCTGCCGCCGTCGGCACTGGGGCGGACACCGAGGAGAGGGCGATGGCCCTGGTCGCCGCCGGGGTGGATGCGCTGGTGGTGGATACAGCACACGGCCACTCGGCCAACGTGATCCGCATGGTACGCAGGCTGAAGTCGCGGATCGGCATCCCGATTGTGGCGGGCAACATCGCTACCGCCGCTGCCACCGAGGCACTAATCGACGCAGGGGTGGAGGCGATCAAGGTAGGTATTGGGCCAGGCAGCATCTGCACCACGCGCGTGGTAGCTGGGGCGGGCGTGCCGCAGATCACCGCAATATTCGACTGCTACAACGCAGCCCTACGCTATGGCATCCCGGTGATCGCCGACGGCGGCATCCAGTACAGCGGCGACATTGCGAAGGCACTGGCTAGTGGGGCCGACACGGTGATGCTCGGTAGTCTGCTGGCTGGCGTAGACGAGTCGCCGGGCGAGGTGATCCTCTACCAGGGCGAACGCTTCAAAGAATATCGTGGTATGGGCAGCCTGGGGGCAATGAAGCAGCGCAGCTACAGCAAGGATCGCTACTTCCAGGAGGAAGTGACCAACCTCGGTAAGTTCGTGCCAGAAGGGATCGAGGGACGGGTGCAATACAAGGGGCCGCTTGCCAACCTGATCTACCAGCTTGTCGGCGGCGTGCGCCAGGGGATGGGCTATGTCGGCGCGCACAACCTGGACGAGATGAAGCGCAACACCCAATTTATCCGCATCACCGCTGCGGGTCTGCGCGAGTCGCACCCCCACGATATCACGATCACCAAAGAGGCCCCCAACTACGGTCGCCGCTAACCCGCAGTCTACTGACCAGCAAGGAGTGATGAAGTGGAAAGCATGAAGGAACCAACATCCCCCACCCCACTCGATGAGGAGAGCGGCGGGGTGTACGCAGCGGCCTATCCAGAGAACAAATCGTTCTTCTACCCTGCTGGGCCGACCGGCGTGCTGCTGACGCACGGCTTCAGCAGCGGGCCGAGCCAGATGCGCCAGTACGGTGCCTTCCTGCAAGCCTGCAATATCACGGCGCGGGGTGTCTTGCTAGAGGGCCACGGCACCAGCCCAGAGCATCTGCGCACCACAAGTTGGCCCGACTGGTACGCCAGCCTGGAAGCGGCCTACTTTGAGTTGATCGGCTTCGGCTGCCAGCGCATCTACGCGGCGGGCCTCTCGCTGGGCGGCACCCTCAGCCTGCACCTGGCTGCCCAACGGCGGCTGGATGGGGTGATCACGATTAATGCCCCGATCTACCTGCCTAGCTTCATCAAGACGGCAGTGGACTGGGGCAGCAAGCTGGTGCCTTACACGACCAAGGTGTTCAGCGATGTGGCCGACCCCGCCCAGCAGGGAGTGCAGCGCGGCTACCCTCGCACGCCAGTAGAGGTCTACCGCAGCATGGTAGACTGCCTCAACGTTGTGCGTACCGAACTGGCACAGATCACAGCTCCCACCCTGGTGATCTATTCGCGCAACGACCACATTGTACCTACCCCCAATAGCCACCACATCTACCAGCAGATCAACAGCGTAAGCAAGAAGCTAGTCGTCCTCCACCGCAGCTTCCACGTAGCGACGGTGGACTACGACCGCGGCGATATCTTCGCCCGCACCCTGGAGTTCATCCAGCAGCACGGTGGGCTGGAAGTGCGTGGGTTGACGGACAGGTAGAAACAGGTTAGCAGGAGGGATTGGGGTGAGCCAGGAGAGGATTACTGCGGTTTGTAGCCGCAGATCGAGAAGGAGAGTGTGATGAAGAACAAGTTGATCGTCCTCAGCACAGTGATGTTGGTGCTGGTACTGGTCGCCTGTAACAGCGTGCAGCCAACTACGCCCAACCAGCCCCGACAGACCGGTCTCGGCGTGCAGCCGCAGGCAACCACCAGTGGCGCACTGGCTGCCCCGCAGCCGACCAACAATGCGGGCGAGAGCATGAGCGGGCCAGTGCCGACTGGTGACGCTAATATGCAGTTGGACAGCCCAGCGGTTGCGGAGGCGAAGATTTCGGCAGAGCTAGCCAAAGCAATGCTCAATTCACCGAATGATGTGGAGTTCTTGGTAACACTGACCAGTCAGTTCAGAATCACTGCTCCCCTCGACAGCATGAGTAAAGATGAGGCTGCGACAGCATCTGAAAAAGGAACGAAGGACATTGCTGCGCTCACCCAGCCAGCAGTCAAAGCGCAACTAGATGCTCTAGTTAAGTCGGGTAACGTGGCACGCTACAAGGCATTTTGGATAGTTAATGGCTTCTTTGTCAAGGGGACTGCCACTGCCGTAAACATGATAGCTGCCCGCAAGGACGTAGCTCATGTGGAGTGGAGCAAGCCATCCCATGTGGGTCCTGCTAAGAGTGGCTTTGGCACTGTGGGTCCGTCAAGCAGCCCAACGCCAGCAAGCAACTCCAGCACCGACACAGGTACCAACTCAATTACCGACCCACAATGGAACCTAAGCTTGATTAACGTACCGCGTGCCTGGGAAGCTGGCTAACCGAGGTGGCTTTAGGGATACCCAGACCGCTGTAGCAGGCACCCAGACAGCGCAGGTTAGAGGGACACAAACAGCGCAGGCCGGTGCCACCCTCACAGTTGCCCCCACCTTGACCAACAACGCAGGTTGGGGCGGAGAGTTCCCAGCTACACTTACCGCAGCAGGGGCTTTTTGCTTGCCCACTGAACCAGCCCCTCCCCTTTGGCCGTATGATACAATAGAGTGTCAGAGAGGAGTGCAGCGCGATGGATCACGACTTGTGGGATGAGGCTTTCTTGCGAAAGCTAGAGCGGTTGGCGTTGGTCAGCCAGCGGCGGCGCATGGGGCGGCTCAGTGGGGCGCGCCGTAGCCCCAAGCGCGGCAGTTCGGTAGAGTTCGCCGACTATCGGAACTACACCGCTGGCGACGACCTGCGCCAACTGGACTGGAACATCTACGCCCGCCTCGAAAAGCTGTTCGTCAAGCTGTTTGAGGAGGAGGAGGATTTGACCGTCCACATCCTGCTCGATGCCAGTCGCTCGATGGACTGGAACAGCCTGGCGGTGGCCCGCACCCTGGAGGCAGAGGGGCGACCAGAGTTGCAGACGGGTGGCAAGTTCCGCTACGCTCGCCGCATCGCCGCCGCCCTCGGCTATATCGCGCTCTCCGATCTCGACCGTGTGTATCTAGCGACCCTGCGCGGGGCAGCCTGGCAGCGGCTCGGCCCACTACACGGTCGCCAGCGAGCGGTCAGCCTGCTCAACTACCTGGAACGCTTGCAGGCCGAAGGCGACACTGGCCTCAACGCCAGCCTCAAGTCGTTCGCTGGGCGGATGCGCCAGCCGGGGCTGCTCTACCTGATTAGCGATCTGCTATCGCCCGATGGCTGCCTGGACGGTATCCGTGCCTTGCAGAGTGCAGGCTATGAAGTAAACGTGATTCATCTGCTCGACCCCGCCGAGGTCAACCCCCAACTAGCCCTGACCGGCGATCTCACCCTGCGCGATATAGAGACTGGACAGCGGCTGGATGTTAGCATCGAACCGGGCCTGGTCGCCAGCTATGAGGAGAAGTTTGCTCGTTGGCGCGACCCAATCATCCAGTTCTGCACCAGGCAGGCGATCCCCTACCTGTTGGCAACCACCGACGTACCATTCGAAGATATGGTGCTGCACTATATGCGGCGACGTGGTCTGCTGAGCTAGAGCCACTTTAGAAGGACAGATTATGGGCATCCTGACCCCGCTTGCATTGTTGTTTGCAGCCCTGGCTCTGCCAATCCTTGTCTTCTACCTGCTCAAGCTGCGGCGACGAGAAGTGGCGGTCAGCAGCGGGATGCTGTGGGAGACCTTCCTGCAAGACCGTCAGGCTAACGCTCTCTGGCAACGGCTGCGCGCCAACCTGCTGCTGTTCCTCCAACTGCTGCTGCTGGCATTGCTGGTTCTGGCCCTCGCTCGCCCCTTCTTCTACGTGACTACGGCGGCACGAGGCAATGTAGTGGTGCTGCTGGATAGCTCGGCCAGTATGCAGGCAACCGACGAGTTGCCATCCCGCTTCGCCACCGCCAAAGCTAAGGTCGGCGACTTGATCGACGCGCTCGGTGCGGGCGACCGCATGACGATCATCAGCGTGGGCAGCAGCAGCCGCCTGCTGGTCAGCAGCACCGACGACAAGCGGCTGTTGCACGAGGGGCTAGATCGCCTGGCAGTCGGCTACGACAGTGCTGACATGGCCGCAGGCCTGACCCTGGCCGCCTCGGTTGCCGCCCAGACGAAGGACAGCAGCATCGTGGTTGTCAGCGACGGGGCGGTTGGCGACCTGAGCAAGCTGACCAACCTGCCTGCCAGCCTACGCTACCTATCGGTCGGCAAACCTGCTGCCAACAACAGGGCGATCACTGCGCTAGCTGTGCGTGAGGGGCAGGGCGGCCCACAACTGCTGGTTGGGCTGGCAAACTATGGGCAGGTGGCCGCCAGCGGCACCCTGACGATCAGCGTAGACGGCAAGCTCTGGTCGGCTAAACCGCTGGAGTTGCAGCCCTTGGAGCGCAGCAGCATCACGGTGGACGACCTGCCGCGCACCGCCAGCATCATTGATGCCCGCTTCAACAGCAACGACGACCTCGCTACCGATGATACCGCCTGGACCACCCGCAGCGGTGGCAAGCCGATCCGCACCCTACTAGTCAGCGACGGTAACGTATTTATAGAGAAAGCTCTCGGCCTGATGCCGAATATCGAACTTAGCAAAGTTGACACGCGCGGCTACACCACTGCTGGCGACGTGGACATTGTGGTGTTCGACAGCATGGTACCGCGCCTGCCCGCCACCTCAACCATCGGCCTCTTGGTGATCAACCCGCAGCAGAACCCCAACAAGCCGAGTGCCACCGGTGACATTGATGCACGCTCAGCCTCGGCCTTCAACGTCCTCGGCAGGATCGAATACCCACAGATCGGCCCGGTCCAGGTTGGCGACCCGGTAATGCAGTACGCCGACTTTGGCAACGTGCAGGTCGCGCAGGCAATGAAGCTGCCACTGCCAGACTGGGCGCGGGCGTTGGTGCTAGACCGCGAGGGCAACCCCCTCCTCTATGCTGGCGACCTCAACGGCGCACGGATCGTCACCATCGCCTTCGACCTACACGACTCGACCATCCCGCTCCAGGTCGCCTTCCCCATCCTGGTCAGTAACATCGTGGACTACATCCAGCCAGGGGCAACAGGCAGCAGCGAGATTGCCGCCGTCACCCACCCCGGCCAGCCGCTCAATGTGGCACTGCTGCCCGCTGCGGACAGTGTGGTGTTCAGCGGGCCAGATGGCAAGGCTAGTGAAGCGATCCCAGTGACCAACGGCCAGCAGCAGGTCAGCTATGCAGCCACCGGTCAGCCCGGCATCTACAGCGTGCGCCAATACGATGTGAATGGTCAGCAGTTGGGGCGGTCGCAGACCCTGGCGGTCAACCTGTTTAGCGATCAGGAGTCGCAGATCGCCGCCAGCCCCAGCCTGCGCGTGGCCGGGCAGACCGCCAGCGGCAGCGCACAGGAGTTGAGCCAGCGCGAGTTTTGGCTGCCAGTGATCGGCATTGCCCTGCTACTAGCCATTGTCGAGTGGTGGATATATTTTCGGGGCCGCAGCCTACCCAGCCTCTGGCGCAGGGCAGCTAGCTAGCCAGCGCGCCACAACAGCATACCTGCACCACGGCACTCTGTGGCTTAGCAGACGATCTACCAACCTGCGACGGTTGGACAGCCACCACTCGTTGTTCTAATACATACTTGCTGTGCAAACCACGAGTTACTGCCCTTGCGTTGCATCCACTACTTGTCCCCGGCTAGCTCTACCGATCCGCATCGCTATGCACATGGTTGAGGCTAGTTGTCCACATCCTTTCCGCAGAGGGTGTAGACAAGTGGACATAATGTGGCTACAAAAGTCGTTTTCTCAACAAGTTATCCACAATTGTGGATAACTTACTTATCCACCAACAAGGCTCTAGCCGGTCAGTGGGCGGCGAAAAGCGGGGTATTTACCACCGCTTTTCCACCAAAGCGGCTAGTTATCCACAATGGCGGTGGAAAGTCTTGTCCCAGCAAGAACACAATATGTTGTGGATTTCGGTCTTCCAACGCACGTTATTTTGTTGTCTGGGGTGGTAGTAGGCAGTTTTACCCACATCCTTTGTGGATAAGTGGAAAACTTGCCACCAGGATGCTGAAGCGATTTGAGGCTAGCAAGTTCGCATGATTCGACACGGAGGGGGGCAGGTATAAGCAAGTCTTATAGATTCTCTGCTCTTTACCCCTTGAAAATCTGCAAGCGGCGTGGTAATATCTCCTCTGCACCCCTGTGACAAAGGGTTGGAGGAGAGACCTTGATGAACGCTAGACAAGTTTGGCAAGCCACCCTCGGCGACTTGCAAGCTAAGATTGGTCGGGAGGACTTCAACCTGCTGGCAAACGCCAGCATCGTTGGCGTGGAGGAGCAGACCGTGCAGGTCGGCGTAGCGAACGACTTTACCGCCAACTGGCTGGAGCGCAAGCTGACCGATGAGGTAAGCAACGCCCTCGGTAGCATCCTCGGCTATCAGGTGGATGTCCTGTTCGTGCTGCGCCAGACCAGTGACGGCGTGACCACTGGCCTTTATGCCCCACCAGGCAACTCGGCCACCGACGGTGAGCGGCACGCCAGCGAGCAGCAACGCAGCCTCCCGCCTGAACGCGCCCCCGGCTATCAGCCCCGTTCCACCTTCAGCGACAATCGTGCAAGCACCAGCAAGAGGAAGGTCAGCAATATGGGCCGCAACTCACTTGACGACGAGCAGGACTCGCGCCCCAACTATCCCCAGACTAGCTACAGCGGCTACAATACCTACGCCAGCAATGGTAGTGGCAGCCGCACCAGCACCAATGCAGAGGGCTACCGCAACGGCAACAGCAACGCCAGCAGTGGTGAAGGCTATCGCAATGGCAATGGCAACGGCAACAGCAACACCCGCAACGGCAGCAATGACGGCTACCGCGCCCCCATGCGCCGCCCCCGCTTTGGCGAGGGCAGTCGCCAGATGGAACTTTCGATGGACGAGTCGCAGCTTAACCAGCGATACGTCTTCGAAGACTTCATCGTGGGTAGCAGCAACCGCTTCGCCCACGCCGCCAGCATCGCAGTTGCCGACTCGCCAGGGCGCACCTACAACCCCCTGTTCCTCTACGGTGGGGTAGGATTGGGCAAGACCCACCTGCTGCATGCGATTGGCAATCGGGTGTTGCAGAACAACCCCAACGCCCGCGTCCTCTACGTCTCCTCCGAACGCTTCACCAACGAACTGATCAACGCCATTGGCGAACGGCGCACCGAGGAGTTCCGCGCCCGCTATCGCACGATTGATGTGCTGATGATCGACGACATCCAATTCATTGCGGGCAAGGAGAGTACCCAGGAGGAGTTCTTCCACACCTTCAACACCCTGCACCAGTCGATGAAGCAGATCGTGATCAGTTCGGACAAGCCGCCAAAGGCAATCCTGACCCTGGAGGACCGCCTGCGCTCGCGCTTCGAGGGCGGCCTGATCGCTGACGTGCAGACCCCCGATTTCGAGACGCGCATCGCCATCTTGCGGGCCAAAGCGCAGCAGCAGCAGCACCCGGTGCCAGGCGAGGTGATCGAGTTTGTTGCTCGCCGAGTACAGAGCAACATCCGCGAACTGGAAGGTGCCTTGACCCGCGTGATCGCTTATGCCGGTCTGAACAACGCCAACCTGACCGAGGAACTGGCCGCTGAAGCCCTGAACGACCTCAGCATCAGCAGCCGCCGCCGCAGCATCACCCCAGCACGAGTGATCGAGATCGTCTCTAGCTTCTACAACATCGAAGTGACCGAACTGAAGGGCAAGTCGCGCAGCCGTGAGGTAGTGCTGCCCCGCCAGGTCGCCATGTACATCATCCGTGAGGAGACTGAGACTTCACTCTCCGAGATCGGCGATGCCTTCGGTGGCAAGGATCACACGACGGTGATGCACTCATGCGAGAAGATCGAGCGTAGCATAGAGGCGGATAGCAGCCTGCGCCAGGAAGTGCTGACTCTGCGCCAACACCTATACAACGAGACCAAACCCTGAGCCAGAGAGGGCGGCTGGGGGCGGTTAAAAGCGGGGGCGGGGATAGCGTAAGCTGCTCCCGCCCTCTGCTTTTTCCACCGCCACTGCCTAATTGTGGATAGCTTTGGGCTGAATCAGCCGCCGATTGTGGAAGCCGATTGTGGATAACTGTGGAGATTGTGTGGAAAACCACCTCCGTTTGTGGATAACTAGGCAGCTTTCAGCCCTGACATCAATGTTAGCCTATTCCTACATCCACAATCCATCCCATGCCGCTTCCCGAATCTAGCCCCCCTTTTCCACCAGTGATGCTGCGCTGACTACCCCGATCTACGCCCGAATTACGCCACTTTCCACAAATCCACCGCCCCTACTACGTACTACCTACTAGAATCTTATAAATATAAAGAATAACAGGTTGGAATGTGCATCATATTGTGGATTGGGGACGAGCTAGCGCAACGTGGTAGGTTGGACAGGAGCCGGGGCAACACCTGCCTCCGGATCAGCGGCGGTTACGCAGACCGAAGATGCGGTAGCGGAACTCTGCACCCTGGGCAGCACGGCTGGCGGCGTAGAGGCCATAGGCGATGGTGCCAAAAAAGAACATTACGAAGCTGATTAGCAGGATGAGGAGGATTAGCCAGAACCAGATCTCTGAGCCTCTCGGCAGCAGCTGGCGGCCCAGGAGCGGTGCGCCGAGTAGGTAGCCGAGCAGCACACCCGCCCCAGCCACCAGCAGGAAGTCTACTAGCATGACGATCACCTGGAAGCAGCCCGCCTGCTCGACCTGCCGCCGAATGTAGGGCGAATTGCGGCTGGCGTACCAGAAGTAGATGTTGACTACGATGGTGATCAGGAAGCCAACCCCGAATAGGCCAAAGGCTATTGCCCCATGCGCCATTGCCGCCGTTGTCCGCTCATGGGCAGTCGGGGGCGGCGTGCCGGTCGGCGGTGACCCCTGGTAGCCCCCTTGCAGCCCCCTGTTGCCTACTGGCTGCTGGATTGGTGTGAGAGGCCAGCCATAGGGCTGACGTGGCTCCTGCGGCTGCTGTGGAGGCGGTTTGCTCATTCGGCTTTCTCCTAAACCATGCGAGAGGGGAGATCAGGGTCGGGTTTTGCTGCTTTAGACAGCCTCTAAGCTGGTTTTGTGCCAGGGGCAGGCACAAAAAAGGGGCGAGTCCTTACGACTCGCCCGCACTGCTGCTACTGCCCGCTACTTGGGCAGGTGCATAGGCATGATCACATGGGTGTAGTCGCTGCTGCCAATCGGCTTGAACACGCCAGGGTTGGTGTGCGCCTGCACTTCAAGGGCGACTTGCGGCGTGTCAATGATGCTGAGAACATCAATGATGTACTCGGCATTAAAGGCGATCTGGCCGCCAGCCCCTTCGATGATCGTTTCCAGGCGACTGACGTTGTCGCCTACCTCGGCAGCATTGGCAGAGATGGTGACGCGCCCAGGGGTCAGGCCGTCGCCACTACCCGGCTCTATCTTCATCTTGACGATAGAAGAACTGGCGCGGGCGAAGTAGCTGGCGATCTTCATCGCCTTGAGGAAGATGGCGGTGTCTACCACCATGCGGGTGTCGTACTTGACGGGGATGATCTGGCTGATGTTCGGGTAGGGACCGTCGATCAGGCGGCTCACCAGGTCCACGCGCTCGGTGTGGAAGATGACCTGCGATTTGTTGGCAGTAACGATAATATCTACCACCTCGTCACCGCCAGGCAGGATGCGACCCAGTTCGGCCAATGCCCGCCCAGGCACGATGATGCTGGTACGCTCGATCACTTTGCAGTCGGCTTCTACATTGAGGGTCGCCAGGCGGAAGCCGTCGGCGGCAACCATCTTCAGCTTACCACTGTCCAGTTCGATCTGCACCCCAGTTAGCACCGGTCGGGTGTCGTCGGTAGCAGCGACAAAGACCAGTTGAGTGAGTGCGCCATGCAATACGCTGGCCTTGATCGTGGCGACCACCGGTTGGTTGCCTACCTGGGGGATGACTGGGAACTCGGCAGCGTCCAGGCCCTTGATGTTGGCCTCGAAGCGGTCACACTTCATGCTGAGGTTGTGACTGCGCTCGTCACCGATCATGTCAATGCGCTCGTTTGGCAGGCTGGAGATGAAGTCGTTGAGCAGCTTGGCGGGGATCGTAGTCGCCCCCTCCTCCTCCACCTGACAGTCGATCCAGGTAGTAATGCCCATCTCCAGATTGGTTGCCCCCAGCTTGAGGCGACCGTTCTCGGTCTCCAGCAGGATGTTGTTCAACACCGGCAAAGTGGTCTTGTTCGCTACAGCCTTGCTGACCAGCCCCAGACCCTTCGCCAGGTGTTCTTGCAGTACAGTAATCTTCATCTCAATTGCGCCCTCTCTAGCAACTGTTGGGTTCAGGCGATTTATCCCAGCGTGGGGATTAGTCACGTTCGATGTGTTTATTCTAGCACATCTAAGAATCGGGCGCAAGTGGTTATCCACAAATGGGGAAAAGATGTGGACAGTTCTGCTGGCCCACTGACCTCTCAGGCACGTTGGCTGTCTCTGCCCCAACCAGCTTGCTCCAGGGATCGCAGCCCAGGCTGGTTATCCACAAGTTATACACGAATTGTGGAAAGCCGAGTATGGAAGCAGAATCGTGCTTGCACCAGGGCCTCCGCCGATCAGCGGGCAGCCGCGATATAGCCTTCTAGCTGGTGGGCGCGGACGGCATAGGTGTGTTCACGTAGCACGCGCTGGTAGGCGGCCTGCCCAATAGCGCGTAGCTCCGCAGTAGGGCGTTGCAGGTGTGCGAGTACATCGGCGGCGTTCTCGGCTAGCAGAATCTCTTTGTCGGGCGTGAATAGCTCGTCCAAACCCTGCCAGACATCGCTCAGCACGGGTGCCGCGCAGCCCGCCGCCTCGAACAGGCGCACTGATGGGCAGTAGCCGTAGTAAACCATCGCCTGCCTTGTGGCGTTGACCGTCAGCCGGGTAGAGCAGTAGAACGCGCTGTGGTCTGCTGGGTAGAGGTGGGGGATGTGCAGCACGTTGGCAGGCCAGCGATCTACGTCGGGGTACTGTGGCCCAGCAATGATGAAGCGTCGCTCTACCAGAGTGCGGGCGGGCTGAAAGAACAGGTAGTCCACCGCCGCCACCCGATCCACCGAGTAAGTCCCCATGTAACCAAGCTCTGCCTGCAAATCGTCGCGGATCGGCACCGGGCGGTGCAGGTCGGGGTCGACCGCACAGTAGAGCGGCACCGCTTCCCGCGCTCCGAAGTGGCGCAGGTCAGCCAGTGCCTGTCCGCCAGTGAAGCTGAGGACTGCCGCAAACTGGGTCAACTGCCGCCGCTGGATGTAGGCTACCTCCTGCCCCGCCCGCCAGGCCTTAAGCGTCACCGGCGTATCAATGTCGTAGTAGAAGCTGGGGCCGTCATAGCTAGCGGCCAGCCAGTTGGCGATCTGCACGCCGTCGGCGCAATAGGAGCCGAGGACGACCGCATCGGCCCCCAGGGCGGCGGTGGCGGCTTGTGGCTGCCCCTCCTGCACCCAATCCTCGTACAGTATCACGCGGGCGTAGGGGATGGCTGCTGGAGGCGCGTCGGTGTTGGCCGCATAGTAGTCGGTGCGCTTCTCGATAAAGGTGAGGTCATGACCTGCCGCTGCCAGGGCCTTAAGCAGCCCGCGATAGGTGGTCGCGTGGCCGTTGCCCCAGCTAGAGGTGATTGAGAGACCAAAGAAGATCAGTTTCATTGTTGGCCTATGTGCGCGAGGTATTGCTGCCAGATCGTGTCTAGCTGTGTTGCACGCTGGTCGTAGGTGTGGGCGGCAAGGACGCGCTGGCGGGCTGCTGCACCGATAGCCTGGGCCTGCACTGCGCTGATCTGGTACAGATAGCTCGCGATCTGCTCTGCGCTGGCAGCAACCAACACCTCGTGACCCGGCTCAAGAAACATCTCCACCCCCTTCCAGGCATCAGTGATCAGGCAACTGGCGCAGCCCGCCGCCTCGAACACCCGTGTGGGTGGCGAGTAGCCATAATCCACCATCGCCTGGCGGTTGACATTGAGGACAAATTGCGCCGAGCAGTTCATCACGTTGTGCTGGGTGGTTGGCACATGGCCGACGTAGCGCACGTTGGCGGGCAAGTCCACATCAGCCCAGCCCTCGCCGCCGAGGATGAACCGCTTGTCAGGGGCTAGCCGTGCCGCCGCAAAGAACAGGTCGTGGATGCGCGCCTCGCGGTCAGGCAGGCGGTTCGCCATCAGCAGCAGGTCGCAGGCTAGCTGCGGGTCGGGGACGACCACGTGGTACTCCTCTGGGTCAACCGCGTTGTAGACTGGGTAGACAGCCCGCGCCCCCAGTCGCTGGTAGCCCTCGACAACTGGCAGGCCGCCGCCGTAGGTAAGGATCATGGCAAAGTGCTGCACGAGGCGGCTGAAGGGCCAGTCGCGCTCTGCGGCCTGCTCTAGCGTAGCCGGTGCGTCCACATCCCAGAAGATATTGAGCAGCCCGCGGCCCGCCGTTCCCGGCAACTCGGCCACAAGCTGCTGGACCAGCCCGTCATTCGCGCCCAGCCCGCTGCAACAGATCACGATCTCGCTCTGCTGCCCAGCCTCGGCGATGGCGGCTTCTAGCTGCTCTGTCCCCGCGCTCACGTCCAGCAATCGCCAGGCAGCCAGGTAGGATGGTGGCTCGATGTCGCGCCGCTGCTGCCGCTCCAGGATGTCCTGTTCGACGAAGGTGATAGCGTGGCCCCGCGCTGCCAGTGCCTTGCAGATGCCCCGATAATACGTCGCTGCGCCATTCCAGTAGGCAGAGACGATGCTGCTGCCGATCATCGTGATGTTTGCCAAAAGTTGCTCCTCAAGTTAGTGAGCTGCTGAAAAGATCACTGCACAGTACAAGCGTCCGCCGCGAGGCTCTCTTTTCTCTTGTTCCCTACGCCCCGTTAACTACTGCGCGGTAACGATCTCCACCAACTGCCGCGCCCGGTGGGTGACGGTGTGCCGCTCCAGGATGCGCTGGCGACCGCTCTGCCCTATCTTCTTGCGGGCTGCCTCATCGTCCGCCAGGGCGCGCATGGTTGCCACCATCTCTGCCTGATCGCGCACCACCAGGTAGTCCTCCCCGACACGGAACAGCCCCTCCGGGTCAGGCCAGGGCAGGCTGAGGAGGGGGAGGCCGCAGGCTAGCACCTCGAACACGCGGATCGTTGGCGTACCCCAGACTGCTTCGGTGTACTGCTTGCGTGGCAGGTGGATGCTCATCTTGCTGGCGGCATAGACCAGCGGCGTGCGGTAGTTGGCGACCCAGCCCCGGTAGCGGACCCGCGACTGCTCGTGGACGCGGCGCAGGGCTTCCTCATGGTAGCGTACGCCGTAGAGCGAGAAACGTAGCTCTGGTAGCAGGTTGCTCGGCTCCAACAGGTAGCTTTCCAGCGGCTCATTGCGGTCGCCGTCGCCCCAGTTGCCGATGAACACCACGTCCTGTTCCTTCGGCATGGTCAGCGGGCGGAAGGTGTCGGGGTCAGCCGCCTCGTGCAGGGTATAGACGTGCGGCAGGCCAAACTCGCGCTGGTAGATTTCGGTGATCGCCGGGCTGAAGGAGAGGATGCCGTCGTAATGTTCCAGCCGCAGGGCGCGCATCACCTCCGGCTCGCTGTAGGCCCGATAATGGGTGTCGTGGAAGTAGACGCGACTGCCAGGCAACTGCCCACTGCGCCGCAGTTCGCCGACCGCGTGGACCAGGTCAGGTTCGTTCCACTCATGTACAATCGCCACATCCACCCCCGCCAGCGTCTCACCCAGCCACGCCCTCAATGCTGCTGGCTCTTGCAGCAGGCCAGGACGGTAGAGTTCCATCACGATGTCAGGGAAGCGCGCGGTGAACTCGATCAGCGGCGCGTCGCCGTGATCGCGGCGCAGGTTGTCCAGCGACCAGTTCCTACGCGCTTCATAGAAGGTAACGCGGTGGCCCAGCCCCTGCAACGCCCGCACCAGACCGCGCAGGAAGTGGGCGTTGCCGTGGTTCCAGTCCGAGCGGATCGAATGGCCGAAGATCGCAAAGTTTAGTTTGCTATGCTGAGGGCGGTCGCTGCCAGGCTTGTCGATCATCATCCTCCGTCCCTGTGCTGCACCGTGCTTCTATACAGCAGATTGTATGCCGCTGCCATTGTGTTGGCGTTGTAGAGGCGGGCTGACCGCGCTCTTGCGCGCTCACCGTAGTCGGCCAACTGCTGCGGGTGGGTTAGCAGCCAACTGAGGCGCGAACGAAGGCTGGCAGGGCTGTTGTGGGTGAAGTACACCGCATCGTCGCCCCAGACTTCACGGAAGGTAGGGATGTCGTTTGCCAATACTGCGCAGCCATGCAATGCCCCTTCGACCACCGCCAGGCCGAACGGCTCGTAGCGGCTGACCGCCAGATAGATGCTGGCGCGGGCAAGCTGCTGGTAAAGATGCTCGGTGTCGAGATAGCCGAGGTACTGGATCGCGCCGTCATTGCGGGGGCGCAGGCGTGGCAAGCTGTCGTTCAACTTCACCGCCGTACCAGTGCCCGTCACATCTCCCTCCCCGGCTAGCAGCACGAGCAGGTTGGCGGTAGCCTGGTAGCTGCTGCTAGGCAGGCTCTTGAGGGCTTCAACCATGATACCCACATTCTTTGCCTTGTCCCACAGCCGCCCAGCCACAATCGCGATCCGCTCCTTCACTGCCGTCGCAGGCTTGATGTTGATGCCGTTGGCGATCACCTGCGGGGTCGTAGCAAAGGCATAATGCTTTTGCAGGCAGCCTGCCATGAAGTGTGAGGGCGCGACCACCGCCTGCGCCCCCCGCAAGCCAGCCTCTACCAGCCGTTGGTAGTACGCAAGGAAGGCCAGCCAGGAGGGTGCGGTGTAGTCATCTGCACACCACTCGCGCCAACTGAGTATATCGCTGTGGCCGACGACCAGGCGCGGGCAGGCGGTCGGCAGGTCGCCAAAGCAGAACTGGTTGGTGTGCAGCAGATCAGGCTGCTCCTCGGCTACGATGCTGGCTAGCTGCTGGCGGGCCGCCACTATCTCCGCCGCGCTATCCTGCTCCCACTCCAACTTGCCAGGGATCAGGTGCAGGCGACGCAGGTTTGGTATGCTTGCTATCTCCGCCTGCTGCTCGCTGTCTGGCGACCGCCCAACGCAGACCATCGTCACCGCGACGTTGTGGGCGGCCAGGGCGCGGCTAAGTTGCAGGCTGTATCGCCAGACCCCGCCCACCGCGTCGGTGGTCAGCATTAGGTGCAGCGACGGCTCGCCGATTGTGGTCATTTACCCGTCCTGTCCTTCAAAATGTACTAACGTACTGACGTACAGACCCGGCCCCACTTCGCGCACCATCCCTTTGAGGGCCATCATTAGCAAGGTTGCGCTGACCTGGGCGGCGGACAGTTCGCTCTCGCGGCTGATCTCGTCCAAGTGTTGAGGCTGGCGGCTGAGGATGGTCAGCAGCCTGCTCTCGGTCGGGTCGCTCGGCAACATCTGCTTCATCTCCAACTGCACCGGCGCGTCTGCCAGGCGCAGTTCATCCAGCACATCTTGCGCGCTACTGACCAGCCGCGCGCCATTCCTGATCAAGTCGTTGGTGCCAATGCTACTAAGCCTGGTCACGTCGCCTGGCACGGAGAACACCTCGCGGCCTTGCTCCAAAGCAAAGGCGACGGTGATCAGCGCACCAGAGCGCGCCCCCGCCTCGACCACGATCACCCCCAGGCTGAGGCCGCTGATAATGCGGTTACGGGGCGGGAAGTTGGCCGCCTCTGGCCGTATGCCCACCGCATAGTCGCTGACCAGTGCGCCACTGGCGATGATCTGCTGCCCAAGCTGGCGGTTGCTGAAGGGGTGGATCGTGTCTACCCCACAACCCAGCACTGCGATGGTGCGCCCGCCCACCGCCAACGCCCCCCTATGTGCCTCTGTATCCACTCCACGAGCCAGCCCGCTGACCACAGTCACGCCGTTCTGGGCCAGGTCGCGCCCCAGTTCGTAGGCAATCTGCTTGCCATAAGGTGACATCTCGCGGGTGCCAACGATAGCCACCGCCGTCTCATCCCTCAACCCGACCTCACCACGCACGTAGAGCAGGGGTGGCGAGTTGGCAATCTCGCGCAGACGCAAGGGATATTCATTATCATCCCAGGTGACGATGCTCACCCCCAGCCGCTCCAGCTTCGCTAGCTCTGCGTCAAGGTCGAGCTTCGCCCGCTTGCTGAGGATAGCCTCCACCGTCTTGCCGTCAAGCCCTGTCGCTTGCAAGGTTGCTGCGCTGGCCTGCCAAGCCGCCGCCAAGCTGCCGCAGCGGTCACGCAGCAAGCGCAGGCGCGTGGGGCCAACCCCACTGGTAAGATTAAAGGCCAGATAGTACCGTCGCTCATCGTTCATCGTGTTTGCCATTATAGCGGCTGGGTGGTTCAGCGTCAACAGGCTAGCCGTATCGCTGTTTAACTGCTATAATAAAAGCGACGACCCTTGTTCAGGATCGTCGCTGGTTGGTACCGAAGGTGGGACTCGAACCCACATGGCTGTTAACCGTTCGCTTTTGAGGCGAATGCGTCTGCCGTTCCGCCACTTCGGCCTATCGCTAATTATAAGAAATCGCAGCGGGATAGTCAAGCCTTGTCTACCAATGGTACCGACCACGCCGGGCAGGAGGAATTGCTGGCTCACACGCACTTGCAAAGCGCGCTGGAGGGCAACCTCGATGCCTTCAATAAGCTGGTGACCACCTACGAGCAGCGGGTCTACAACCTGTGCTACCGGATGTTGGGCGACCCCGAAGCGGCAGCCGACACCACCCAAGATGCCTTCCTCAACTGCTGGCGGTCGCTGGCTCGCTTTCGTGGGCCAAAGGACGAGGGCGAGTTGGCCGCCAGCTTCCGCGCCTGGTTGTTCCGCATTGCCGCCAACGCCTGCTACGATGTGCTGCGCCAGCGTAAACGCCGCCCAACCAGCAGTCTGGATCAGCAGATTGAGCTAGCGGGCGAGCGCGAGTTCGCCAGCCTCGGCTTCACCAGCCTGCATGGGGACGAGCCAGAGGCCAGTGCTTTGCGCTCCGAACTTAGCCGCGAGATTCAGCGTAGCCTCGTCCAGCTAGCCGAGGATCAACGCCTCGCCCTGATCCTCTGCGATGTGCAGGGCTTCAGCTATGAGGAGATCGCGGTGATTACCAGCAGTTCACTAGGTACTGTCAAGTCGCGCATCAGCCGTGGTCGCAGCAAGATGCGCGATCTCCTACTAGAACGCGGCGTGCGCCTACCCACCGACCGCCAGAAGCGGTAATATTAGAAGATCGTTTGCGGGGGAACAATCGCTGGCCCCACACCGTTTGCATAAGAGAACAATCTAGTAGTGCTATCCTAGGAAGAAAAGAAGAACTTAGATGACTGGCTCCAACCAAAATGTTAATGACCTGAATGGCCCGCACCTGACCGACCGCCTGTCTGCCTATCTGGACGGTGAAATGTCGGCTGGTGAGCGTGGCCTGGTGGAAGCGCACCTGCGCCGCTGCCCCCTTTGCGAAAACGAGTTGGCGACCTTGCGTGCTACCGCCACTATGCTGCGCGACCTCAAGCCGCTGTCCACGCCGCGTAGCTTTGCCCTGCGCCCTGCAATGGTGGCTGCTAGCCCCCGCCGCCCCTTTTTCGGCGGGCTGGATAGCCTCAACGCGGCATATGGCAACCTGAAGGCAGCTACCGCCTTCGCCACCTTGCTGCTGATCTTCACCCTCGGCCTCGACTTTACCCTCAACACCCTGAACAGGGATAGCTTCACTCAGGCAGTGGCCTCCGTAGCTGCCTCTGCGCCCAGGCCAGACCTGGATGGGGCGAAAGGGGTGGCGCGCTCTAGCGAGTCGGCCAAACAAGCCCCGCTCGCCACTGCTGCAAGCAGCACAACCCTGCCAGAAGTTGCAGCCACCTACACGCCGTTGCTGGTGGCTGCGGCGGCCTCCAATGTGACCCCTATCGATCCTGGTAGCAACCCCGTAGCGAGCGACAGTGCGCCCGCATCCACCAGTGACAGCACTGGATCAGCGGCCAGCCCAAACAGTGCGCCCACCACCAGCCCCGACATCCCAACCGCTCCCGTCCTCAGTGAGACCCAGGCAACGACCATGACCAGCAACTCTACCTATGCGATGACCGTGAGTAACTACTATAATTCCCCGACGAACAGCCCACTTCCCGCCTACGCTCCCTCAGTAGGCAGCAACACGGAGCGGACTGGCGACGGCGTGCTGCGCAGGCAAAGTAGCACCGTTACCACCTACCTGGGTCAGGCCAGCCAGCCGCCGACCACCGTTGCTATCGCCCCACGCGACACCTTGCCGCAGAACAATACGGTTGGCACCACCGTCTACCAGCCGACCACTGTGGCTAGCGGTAGCTTCAACTGGCTGCGTGCCTTCGAGGGGCTGCTGATCGCGGCTCTGCTGCTACTCGCCGCCGCCACCATCTACGCCCGCCGATACGCGTAGCTTGCCAGCCGCCCGCCGCTCCGTTATAATGAGCCTATCACACTAGGGGAGGCTGCGCGTGCCTAATCTCAACAATATTGATCTGGTCTACACCCTCGGCTTGCTGCTGGGCCTGATCGTGGGGACTACCGTGCATGAGTTCGGTCACGCCTACTCTGCCCTGCTGCTGGGCGACAACACGGCGCAGAGGATGGGCCGCGTCACCCTCAACCCGGTGGCCCACTTCGATCCGGTTGGCTTCATCTT
>Ga0123337_10002573_pt1 | contig 20562 bp, 22 predicted proteins | sample frozenSSSSmetaG_FD_89792 | JGI IMG/M metagenome (GOLD analysis project Ga0123337, IMG submission 89792) | Glacier valley bacterial and archeal communities from Borup Fiord, Nunavut, Canada, to study Microbial Dark Matter (Phase II) -... | ecosystem: Environmental > Aquatic > Freshwater > Ice >... | reverse complement strand
GGTTTATATGTGATTAAGCCCGAGCAAGGTAGAGCATTTGTTGCGGACTTAGCCATTGGAAAATTTCATGGCATAGGTCCAGCGACTGAAGCCAAAATGAGAAAAATAGATATTGAAACAGGCAAAGATCTACGACAAAAATCATTGGCTGAGTTGGTCGAAAATTTCGGAAAATCAGGTCAGTATTATTTTAATATTGCCCGAGCGATAGATGAACGTCCCGTGAGGAGTCAACGAGAGCAAAAGTCACTTGGTAAAGAAACAACCTTTGCACAAGATGTTCTGTCTATCAAAGAGCTAACACTGAAATTAGAGGTATTAGCTGAGCAAGTGTTAAGTAGTATGGCTACACAAAATATGCAGGCTCGAACCATTACTTTAAAGATAAAATATGCAAATTTTCAACAGATTACTAGGGCGCATACCGTGGAGCATTCTATTGATCTTGCAACTTTAAAACAACTAATACCCCTTTTGTTAACGCGAACCGAAGTAGGGCAGAAAGCCGTTAGATTAGTGGGTTTGAATTTAAGTGGCTTTGATAATCCCATCGCTAAAAATAGGCACTCACAACTAGATTTAGAATTGAGTGATGTGTCTTAGTTTGAGTTATCACAATTTTCTAAGCGACTAGATTTTTTATCCACAGTTCATTTAAGAAGGAGCAAGACCTTGCACTTTGTTAATCACCCCTAACTGTGCTTTATGGTGTGTTATGTTTTTATATTAAGCTATTAACTTAACCCTATATAATGTACGTTTAATCATGTAATTTGATATGTTAGCTATTTCAGTAATTAATAAAGAGTTCAAAGGTTTATGAAAAGTCATATTGGTGTTGTGCAAATGTGCTCGTCAGATCAGTTAACTGATAATTTGAAATTTGCACACTCACAAATTCAATCAGCTGGCGATTTGGGTATCGATTTATTAGCGTTCCCAGAAACATTCCTTTATATAGGGGGGGACAATCAAAAGAAACATCAGATCGCACAAACCATAGATGGCGCTCTTGTCGAAACCTTTCAAGGTTATGCCCAGCGTTATAATATGTCTATTCTGATGGGCAGTATTTATGAAAAAATAGCCGATGATCCTGAGCGCTTATATAACACCTCAATTTTTATAAATCGTCAGGGTAATATTGATGCCGTGTATCGAAAAATACATTTATTTGATGCCCCGGGTCTGGGTTATATGGAATCAGATGGAATTAAAGCAGGTAATGATCTCACTATATTTGATCATGAAGTAGGTCGCATTGGATTGAGTATTTGTTATGACTTGCGATTTCCAGAACTGTATCGACATTTAACAGCACAAGGTGCTGAAATTATCTTTGTGCCAGCTGCCTTTTTTCTTTACACCGGTAAACATCATTGGCTTCAATTACTGGTGGCACGAGCGATCGAAAATCAAGTTTTTATAGTGGCGCCAAATCAATGGGGACAACATTATGATGGTCGAATTTCATTTGGCAGTAGTGTGATTATTAACCCTTGGGGTGATATCGTATGTTGTGCTGATGAGCGACCTGAAATTGTGTCAACCACCATCGATTTAAACTACTTAAAAGAAGTAAGGCAGAATATGCCAACCCTATCTCATCGTAAGTCATATTTATAATAACAAGCTAAGGTATTATTAGATCCAGATCATTGGCAAATATAATCTCACCTAAATAAGCCTTGCGAATATAATGTTCAGTTTCTTTTTCCTTGCCGAGAGTTCGGTTCATTCGATGAGAAATAACGAGTTTTTTAACGGCTGCTTTTTTAGCGATAGCACCAATTTCAGAAGGTGGCATATGTAGATTTCGAGCCGCTCCGTCTGCTTGTTCACTCACTGCATTATGTGCCACCAAAATATCGGTATTTTTTGCTAATTTTTCTAAGCTATGAAAATCATTATTCATATCACCTGAAAAAGTAATGGAGCAATTGAATATATCAACTCGCCAAGCCAGACTGGGAATGGGCCCATGATGTACTGAAATGCTACTTAACTTTAATGAGGACGTGATTGGAAATGATTGGATTACATCTTTTGTCATAGTTACCGACTTAGCGTTTAACCAAAAATTATCAGGATTTGGCTTAACAAAACTATTCAAATAGCCAAAGCTGCCGCCAGTTGCAAACATAGTGTGAATAAAATCGACAGTAGAAGGCATAAGTTGATTGCCGTCAGGGCCAAATATTGGCAGTGGGCGATGTCGTGTTGAAAAATAAGCACCTTTTACTAACACTGGAAAGTCAGCACTGTGATCAACATGAAAATGGCTGAAAGCAACAACTTCAAGATCGTTAAATTTTGCACCTGATAATTCGTAATTCAAACTTGCACCGCCGCCCATATCAATTAAAGCAATCGCTTTATTATCAGCCCACACTAAATAACCACTTGATGCACGATGATCGTCAATCTCAGGACCACCAGATCCTAATACCTGAAGTTTTACAGAATGGTCGAGACAATCTGCCGGCGCAACAGTAGGCAGTAATAAACTTGCAAGTATAAGATTTAAGACGAATGATTTCATATCACTTATCCCTAAAAATATTTCTCAGTAGAAATATGACCCGGTTCACGACGATTATGAAGACGCAAGCCCTTTTGTTGTAACAATGCGGTGGTCTCTAAAATCATGGCTGAATTACCACATAACATCACATGACTTGATTCAGCTGTTAATTCTATGCCCAGATAACTTTCCAGTGCCCCTGAACCTAGAAATGTTGTGATACGTGAATGAATGGCATCGAGTGCAGGTTCACGGGTAATAAAAGGTACAAATATAAACTTATTAGGATGACGCTTTAACAATCCTTTAAGATCCTCACGATATGCCATTTCTTCAGCTTTTCTAACTGAATAACACAATATAATTTTATCAAAACGTAGCCAAGGTTCTTCGGTATTTAAGATAGATATAAAAGGACCAACGCCTGTACCTGTTGCAAAAAACCATAAATTCGATGCTTTATCAGAAACTTCATTCAAAGTTAATAAGCCACTAGAACGATTCGATATATAAACGGTATCTCCTTCGAAAAGACTGGTCAGTAGAGGACTGAAATTTCCGCCTTTAACTGTATTAAGATGTATTTCTAAAAGGGGATCAGAAGGCGCATTTACTAAAGAGTATGGCTTTTGGATTTTAACGTCATCATGATCTAGTCCGACATTGACAAATTGTCCAGCGACAAATTGCAGTGGCTCTGTTTTAATTTTTATTGAGTATAAATCGGCGCACCACTGTTTTCGGTTAACGATTTTGCCTTCTAACCAAGTAATCATCTTTTTATCCTTAAATTGCACATTAGAAATGAAAGGTAGCACACCGTCTTGATATGTAGATAGTGGCTTGATCTTTTATCTAATGAATAATGTATATTATTCATTAGATAAACCTAACTTTTTTATCTATATCCACTTTCACTAATTAAATTAAGTCATTTTGTTATTTTTATCATTAAATAAAAAATAATACCTTGCCAAAGGCATCAAAACGATTGGACAAAATATTTACTAAAAAATTGAGGATCAATGAGTATAGCAACAGAAAAAAGTATTATTTTATTAGCACGTCTTCGGCTGAAAGCACTTAGTGTTTCACTAGCTGGTCGCCAAGCTGATTTAAACCTTGCTCAAAATATTTTCCATCAATTGACTGGTCTGACAAGTCTGCGCTTTGTTCAAAATAATGACCTTAGCGAAGAAACCATTAAAGAGTTAGTTATTATGGATAATTTAGCTGTTTTGAGTATAAATACGGCACACCCTGAAATGTTGGAAAAATTATCAAAAGAAGGGCAAAAACTGTCACGTTATCTTGATATGCCAGCTCGAGCACTATTAGACTTGTTATTTAAAGATGGCGAACGTTTTCACAATGAAGCGGCCATCTCGGCTGCCTATCACCGCGGATTAATAAACGATATTCAACATGAAGCAGATGCTTATGTGCGCTTGAATATGCGTGAACAAAAACGTGATGTATAATTTTTTTGTCTCGATGTTGAACGATTATTTTTGCGAATGCCGTCATCTCAAAGCATTCAATAATGAACAAAACAACGAGAAAGTAGTTCAGCGCTAATCTCAAATTGAAATATTTTTTTAGATAGTATTTGATTACTAACAGGAAATAGTTTTAATAGCGTGACCACAATAGAGTGACAAGAACAGACGTCTTGATTGCTATATTTAATTTGTCTAAAAAATAGACTCGCTAAACATTGTATTTTACATCGGTATGTCAAAATGATTTTGGCCTGATACATGGAGGATAATATCATTTCTTTACAATCTAAATGATAATAGTTAGTATTTGCATTTATTTTATACTTAAATTAGTGCTGAATACTGAATGAAAATCATTAGCTCATTATTTGTCGTCGTCTCATTGCTGCTGGCTCAGCCTGTAAATGCTGAACCTCAGCAAGTATTACAATTAATTGATTATGTGGCTGTAGACTACGCGGGTGCAGTAGATAACGGAAAAATCATTAGTGAAGCAGAGTATGCAGAAATGCTTGATTTTTCTGCAGGTACAACTCTTCAACTTGCTGCTTTAGCTGACAATGAAACAAAGGCTGAACTCATTGAACAGGGTGAGACTTTAGCGCTGTTGATCCACAATAAAGAATCAGTGATTAAAATCAGAGAGTTGATTGCTGATATGCGTCATAAGATTATTAATAGTTATCAAGTGACCATAATTCCTCAAGCACAACCTGACCTTAGACGTGGCAATGAATTATATGCTAATCAGTGTGCATCTTGCCATGGTGCTACGGGCGCAGGTGATGGAGCCGCATCAGTAGGAATGGATCCTCCTCCTGTTAACTTCACCGATAAAGATCGTTATCAACAACGCACGTTATATGGCTTATATAACACGATTACTCAAGGTGTTGAAGGCACCGGAATGATGGCTTATAGCCAATTGACTGATCAAGAAAGATGGTCTTTGGCATTTTATGTGGGCAGTTTGGCTATTGATACTCCTGATAAAAAATTCAATATAAATTATCATCCATTGGCGAGTATTGAGAAGTTGACAACTATAACGCCTCATCAAGCAGATGAATTATATGGAGAACAAGGCGTATCAGTAATGGCTGCTTTACGTTCTCATCCTGAATTATTTTATAACGAAGGGGCTAACAAACTCGAGTTCGCCAAGAAAAAACTACAAGATGTCAGCACCAGCTACCAAAATAATCAACCAGATCAGGCTTATCAGAATGCTGTTTCAGCATATCTCGATGGTTTTGAGTTAGTTGAACAAAACATTAATATGCTCGATGCTGACTTGAGACTTGAAATCGAAATAGCGATGACAGGATTACGCAGTAAAATTCGTGCGGGTGAACCTGTCGAAAATATCACAAATGAAATAGCACTTATCAATGCTAAATTAGACATTGCAAGTGATTTGCTAGGCACTAAAAGCTTGTCTAAGGGGGCAGTATTTACTAGCGCTTTTTTCATATTATTACGTGAGGGGCTCGAGGCACTGTTAGTAGTAGCCGCTTTGTTAGCTTTTCTTGTACGCACTAAGCGTAGAGATGCATTAGTGTATATTCACGTTGGCTGGATTAGTGCTGTGGTACTTGGACTAGTTACCTGGTGGGCTTCAATCACTTTTATTGATATTTCGGGTGCATCTCGAGAAATAACAGAAGGCGTTGCAGCAATTGTCGCCACTGTAATATTGTTCTATGTCGGCTTTTGGATGCACGATAAAAGTAGTGCGGCCAAATGGAAAAAATTTATTGACGAGAGTATGGAAAAAGCTATGTCGTCAGGGACTCTATGGACATTGACTGGACTATCATTCATAGCGGTTTATCGCGAAGCCTTTGAAACAATTTTATTCTATCAAGCCTTGTGGGTCCAAACTGGCGAATCAGCTCAGAATATGGCATTTGGCGGTTTTCTTACAGCCGTAGCTTCACTTCTAGTCATCAGCATGTTGATTATGCGTTATAGCATTCGTTTACCATTAAGACAGTTCTTTGCCTTCACTGGTGGTCTTATGTTCTTGCTTGCGATTATTTTTGCAGGAAAAGGCATTGCCGCGCTTCAAGAGGCAGGTATCATTATCTCAAGTCATGTCAATTTTATACGTGTAGATTTGCTTGGCATCTATCCAAATTTACAAGGTTTATTATTACAACTTGTGATGATAATTATTGCGATTGTCTTGTGGAATAAAAATGCTGTAAAAGCGTAAATAAGGTTGTTTAATTGTTGAATTTTAGACCCCATGATCTAAGATAGGTTTATTAGCTTGTCTAAGCTTTAGTAGCGATGCTTGAAGTTCTGAAGTGTGGAAATATCGAGCATCTAGAATTACGGCTTTTGGTTTGTGTCAGTTTCAGTGATGCAATAGCGTCACTAACTTTAAACCTAAAATTGTTAGTAATCACTTTAGCAAATTTATCAGTGCAAAACGCCTATATTATCGTCATACGTATTGTTAAATTTTTTAATGCTGATTAACTAGCGACACAACTTTGTCAGGGGAGTGGAGTGTCAATGCTATATCGCACCTAGAGACAGTTCAATCTGAGCGATCTTAATATAAGCTGATTTTCTCCAACTAATTTGGTGATAAATAGTCATTCGAACGATGAGATCTATCATGATTATAATGCCCCATAAATTGACTGATAAGCCTACCCATTTCATCTGATCTGATTTGTTTAAGCAGTTGATAAGTAACTTGTGTTTTTAATTTTTTGAAGAAGCTTTCTATAACCGTATTATCCCAACAATTACCACGCTTACTCGTGCTTTGTTTAATACGCCAACTACCCTGTAATATTCGATAATTTTACTGATAAATTGGCGGCCTGGGTCAGTGTGTACCATGAGACCGTTAGGGGCTATCACTCTTCATGCAGGCATTAACGCTGTTGCAATTAATTTTGAGCGCATATCTCTATTAATAGCCCGGCCCACCACTTCATGTGAATAGAGATCAATATAAACCGCTAGCTATAACTTGCCAGATGTTGTCTTTATTTCAGTAATATCAACTACTTCTGTTTGATTGGCATAAATCACTATAAAGTGCTTATTCAGCTCAAACTGACACCTTTTAACAGACGATATTTTGAACAGGTGCAGCAAGATGAGTTTGAGCATTAGCTAAGCTATAAAAGTAGCTTTTCTGTGATCATGTTAGATATTGATATCTTTAAAAAGATTAATCATCTTGATATCAGTAATATCAGAGTGAAAGAAGATGAGTAAATATTACAGTTTATCTGTAGTTTTGATATCGCGATTTTTGATGAAAATAAAAAAATATTCACACTTTAATTAAAAGGGTTGATCAAGCTATGTATAAAGCTAAATCAATGGATTAGGAATAGAATTAAATTATTCTCAGAATTTTAAACTGAATTAATTTAAACTATTATTAATAACAGCCTTTTGAAATTAATAATCCCTAAGCTTATGAACTTAGGTAAAAAAAAGTAGTCGAAATTAACAACCTTGTTCTAGAGCGAACATTATGAGTAAGATTAATCTATTAGGTACTTTGAGAGATAAGAACAGACGAAGAGAAGACCGCCGTAGTTCTTTTCGCCGCACAATTGAACACCCTTTTGGTAGCGACAGATGGGTGGCTGTCGTTCGATCTTTGTACGCATTCTGGCCAAAAAAGGATCGACGTTCAGAAGAGCGTAGGGATCTAACGCGTCGAAGCGTCGAGCGAAGGACACGGTCACAAAAATACCGACTTGGTGCATTTCGTCCGCGAATAGTGAAACAACGATTTCCTAGTCAAATACTGACAGAAGAAGAAAGGCAGATGCTCAATGATCTGAATTTTCGCGAGTAAGGTTTAAACTGGACAAGTTGTGCTTGTCCAGTTCAATATGTTGAAGAAAAGCCATAATTCTATAAACTTATCAGACGCGATTTTTTAAATAGTCTTTGAAAATACATACATAAAGACCACACCCGAAACAATCAACACCATACCTAAAATAGCTGGAATATCGGGTACTTGATCGTACAAAATAATCCCCACTATAGTGACTAACACGATACCAAGCCCTGACCAAATTGCATAAGTAACACCCACTGGCATGACGCGAAGAACCAGCGTCATAAAATAGAAAGCAATGGCATAGCCAATAACAACAATGACACTAGGTATTAGTTTAGTAAATTCTTCAGATGCTTTTAAGGCACTTGTAGCGCTAACTTCTGCAATAATAGCAATTGCTAAATATAAATAGGTCATGTTTGTCTTTTACATTAATTTAAAGAGTAAGTTAAGTCAGCAGAGTGTAAACTAAATATGTGTTGTTCCTATCCAACACTAGTTATGTTATTAACGCAATTTTCTGCTAAATAAATTTAATGCTAGTTGATAACCTAGCTGAGCCGTTTGAGCATCATAACGACCACCATCACCTTCATCACGCATAAAGGCATGTCCAGCATTGAATTCATGCCATGTATGACTGATAGTTGTTTCTCCTAGCGCTTTGTGTATCTTTGCAAGACCAGATGAAGGAACATGGTTATCTTGTTTTCCCCAAATCATTAATAACTCGCCTTTGATATCATCTAATCGTTCCATGCTATGTTGACCTACTATATTTGGAATGACTTGAATGTGTAAATCAGTGGCATAAAAGCAAGCCGTAGCCTTAATGTCAGCGTGCAATGCAGCGCGAAATGCTAAATGACCGCCTATGCAATAACCCATTGCACCGAAATGTCCGCTACACCAGTCTTGCTGTTTTGCATATTCGATTAACGCGATATTATCTGAATCATAACCTTGAACATCTTTTGCTTCTTTATCTGCATTACCTTTTTCACGACCCGCATCGTCATAGCCTAATACGGTGCCAATAGGGTTTAATTCATGAAAAACTTCCGGCACCATAACAGCATAACCATGACTCGCCATCAGTTTTGCCGCACGTTCAATTGGGCCAGTTTGTTGAAAAATTTCAGAATAAAACAAGATAGTAGGGTAACTACCTTGGCCCACAGGACGATGAATATAAGTACGCATCACACCGGTTGGTGTGTCTAAATCAGTAAAATGGCTTTGTACGTTCATGATAGACTCTCAAAAATAGCGTTAAATGACTTGTTTAGGGGGATGTGAAATAAAAGACACATTGTACTAGAATCCTTGTCGTTCATCAGTTATTAGACACTTAAAGATTAGGCTACTCTTTAAAATAATGCTGTCGACTTTTTGCTTTAAATCCGATGTTTAACTTTTTCCTATTAGAATAAGAATATGCTTAGATACCTAAAATATTGTTTAATGATATTAATCTTGATGTCTACGATTACATCAGGCATTGCAGAAGCCGTATCATCAAAATTATCAGGTGATAATGTACTAGTTTTGTATAAATCGACCGATGGTCTTTCAAAAAAAATTGCAGAATATTATGCAAAACAGCGGCATGTTCCTGCATCTCAAATTGTTGCAGTCGATATTATAGGCAATCCAAAAATAATTAATCGTCAAAAGTTTGCAGCTATACAGCAGCAACTCTCAAAGCATCTAAAAAAGAATATCAAAGTCTTATTATTAGCTTGGGATACGCCCTACAGAGTCGATTGTATGTCGATTACCAGTGCATTTACATTAGGTTTTGATGAGAAATATTGTAGTCATACCATTCAATTAAGTAGAGGTTGTCATCCTACTGCACTCAGTCCATATTTTAATGCATCGTCAGCAAAGCTTTGGCAGAATGATGATTTAAGATTAAGCATGATGTTGAGTGGGCGCACATTTGATGACGCCAAACAACTCATTCACCGTGGCGTTACAGCAGACAATAGTCAACCGAAGGGTGATGGATATTTAGTTAGAACGCGTGATCAACAACGTAGTACACGTTGGCCAAGTTTTGAAGGCATCGCTGAATTATGGCCACAAAAAAACGGCGTTAACCTACATTATGTTGACGATCGCGTTAATCCTCGCGATACGATGATAAAAAATAAACAAAACATCCTGTTTTATATGACGGGTCATGTAAAAGTGCCCGCTATTAGTACCAATAACTATTTACCGGGTGCAATTGCAGATCATCTTACTTCTTTTGGTGGTGCGGGTATCAATAATACTGGTCAAATGAGCGTTTATCGATGGTTAGAAGCAGGAGCGACAGGGAGTTATGGTGCCGTTATAGAGCCATGTAATTACACAGAAAAATTTCCAGATGCACAGATTTTAATTCCTAGTTACCTAAGTGGGGAAAGTTTAATCGAAGCGTATTGGAAATCAGTACAACAACCAGGAGAAGGGATCTTTGTCGGCGAACCTTTGGCTTGTCCATGGTGTAATGATTAACTGCTTGACTTTCGGCCAAGTAAAAGTGTTTTTAATAGGTAATCATCACCTCGTTGCGACGTAAAAATGGTAATGTCCAAGGTGGATTATAGCGAGCAAGCTCGGGTTTACCAGCAGGTTTAATTCCTTTACTTGTTAACCATGTCATTAACTCAACGGTTTTTGTGGCAGTTTTTTCCTCACCGGCGAAGCCAGAAAAACGGATCACTGCATAATTGCTTGCAGGCACTTCTCGTAATGTTACTGCAGGATTATTAGGCTTTGGCAGCGACGCTAAAGAGTATTGACTAGGCATTACAAAGTGCAGTCGCCATTGTTCGCCTGTTTGTTCAATTGTCACTGGCGATGTCATACTGATTTTTTCTGACTTAGGTACAATAGTAACGGGTGCTGTCATTGTTATTTGTTGGTTATCACCTGTCGCAGAGGTATTATTGCCAAAAATATAATCAGCAATCAGCTTAAATCCTGCACTAGATGCTTCATCCAATGAACCTGCGACTATAGTTTCAGCAATTATCTGTGCACTATAAGTGCGTAACTCAAACGCATCTGATTTTTCAATTACAGTGTATTTAGGTTGTTCAATTGCCATGACTGTTCCAGCAAAAAATGAAATGAGAAGGCCAATGAATAAACGGTATGGCATCTTAATTATCCTTAAATTATGAACAAATAGTCTCAAGCTACTTTCAGACAGCATAAAAGAGAAAGAAAATCCGTGAACTGTTAAGTCGCTTATTGTATTTTTATACAGACTCTTTTTAGAGATAATAGATATTAATTAATATTGATTTGATGGTTAACTTTTTTGACGTAAGCGAGTTTGTGATGGGTTCTCACCAAATAACTGAGTATAGTCATGTGCAAATTGTCCTGCATGCCAAAACCCCCATTGTTCTGAGATCCTTAAAATCGTCATATCATCTTTAATGCCAGAGAGTAACGCCCGTCTAACAGCATTTAAACGAGAAATACGTAAGTAACGTAATGGACTGATTCCCAATACATCTTCGAAACTATATTGAAGGGTTCGACGGCTGACATGAACCAACTCACACAACTCAGTTATCGTAATTTGTTTATTGGGATGTGACAGAAGATGATCTTTAACTTTAGCAACAGCAGCCTGCCGTTTAGCTAAACTAGGGGACTCTCGACGATGAGTATCATCTTGTTGAAGAATATCTAGCATTGCTGTAAGCAGCATTTCTTCCTGGAGTTCATCTGTTATGTTGGGATGATTTGGCTTTATAAAATTATTTAATAACTGTCTTAATTGGCCTATTTTTTGTGAAGACCAATCACGCATAGCTGAATTTAGCAAAGATAGATTTAGGGTAATATCCTGCTTATCAGCTACAGCCATGAGTGCATTTTGACTCACCACAATTCCGTAAATATTAAATTCTTCAGGGGTGACCAGTTCAAACTCTGTATTGCCAGGCCGCACCATCAAGGTCTGATTTCCGACATTGTGGCCATTAATACGGCAGGTTTTGTTATCTGCTGAAAATCCTAACCATATTGAATCCGGGCAAACATTACATTGCTGACGAACTGCCTGACTCGTGTATTCACGAAAGGCATGAACATGGTTGAGTGATATCTCACTAATACGGCCAAAGAACTCGCCATGACTGATTTGATCATATTGTTGCTGCCAGTCTTTTAAATTATGTGCTTGTTCCTCTGCATCAGCAGCCTCAAGCACGCGCCATTTTGGACTTGTGATATCTATATTGGGTACATCTTGTGGTTTATTTTGTTTAAGGTTTTTTGAATAATTCGACATTAGAATAACAATACATTAAACAAGTAGTTGAATGCCATAAAAAAATCAGTTTTGCCAATTTTCGATATTCGGCAGGAATAAATCTCTATATAGTTTGATTACATAGATAGCGAACTTCGCTCCATAAGATGTCTAGGGAAATTATGCGACACATTTACCATTACACATTAGGAATCAAAACTTATCAATTTCGTGATTTGGCGGATTTAATGGCAAAGGCAACGCCTTCACGTTCAGGCGATAGGTTGGCTGGCGTCATAGCTGAAAGTGCTGAAGAACGTGTGGTTGCACAGTTATTGTTAGCCGAAGTACCATTAAAAACATTTCTCAATGAAACATTAATTCCTTATGAAAAAGACGAGGTCACTCGGCTTATTATTGATGACCATGATGCCGTAGCCTTCACCACGATTTCACATTTGACCGTAGGTGATTTTCGTAACTGGTTATTATCTGACGAAGCGACAAGTGACGTGTTGGCAGCAATTAGAATGGGTATTACCCCGGAAATGGCTGCGGCAGTGAGTAAGATCATGCGTAATCAGGATTTAATTCTAGTTGCTAAGAAGTGTGGAGTTATTACTGCATTTCGAAATACCATTGGTCTACCAAAGCGACTTTCGACACGATTACAGCCTAATCATCCAACAGATGATGTGAATGGTATTGCCGCCAGTATTCTCGACGGACTGTTATATGGCAGTGGTGACGCGGTCATTGGCATTAATCCCGCTACAGATAATGTAGAGCAAGCAATACGTTTAATGAAGTTGATGGATGATGTGATATCTCGTTATCAGATCCCAACTCAATCATGTGTTTTAACGCATGTTACGAATACGATTGAGTGCATTGAACTGGGGGCGCCCGTCGATTTAGTTTTCCAATCAATTGGTGGCACGGAAGCAACCAATAGTAGTTTTGGTTTTAATCTAGCGAATCTTGCTGAAGCTCAACAGGCTGCTTTATCACTGAACCGAGGTACGGTTGGTAATAATGTGATGTATTTTGAAACAGGGCAGGGTAGCTCATTATCTGCCAATGCTCATCATGGTTTAGATCAACAAACTTGTGAAACACGCGCTTATGCCGTTGCCCGTAAATTTAGCCCCTTACTGGTTAACACTGTAGTTGGTTTTATTGGTCCTGAATATTTATTTGATGGTAAAGAAATTATCCGTGCTGGATTAGAAGATCATTTCTGTGGCAAGTTACTGGGCCTGCCGATGGGCTGTGACGTCTGTTATACCAACCATGCTGAAGCGGACCAAAATGATATGGATAACTTACTAACATTATTGTCCGTTGCTGGCTGTACGTTTGTCATGGGCATTCCTGGTTCAGATGACATCATGCTTAATTACCAAACCACCTCATTTCATGACGCTCTATATGCACGACGTGTACTCGGTCTCGGTGCTGCCCCTGAGTTTGAACTATGGTTGGAAAAAATGCAGATCATGCATAATGCAGCCAAAGCTGATTTAAATCATCAATTGCCCCCAGCCTTTGCGAGAGCATTGACAGCATTACCGTCACGATCAAAATAAGGCATTTAAGTGAAATTGACTATTAATGATCAAGCAGAATCATCTGAAATGACTAGCCCGAAAAATGGTGTTACGGAAAACCCATGGCATTTACTTCGTGAATTTACAGCGGCCAGAATTAGTCTAGGGCGAAGTGGAATTAGCATTCCCACCTCAGAGATGTTGGCTTTTCAATTAGCACATGCCCAAGCAAGAGATGCGGTACATACACCGCTGGATTTTGAAGATTTACAACAACAACTAGACCAATTAACAACGCAGTTCACTAAACTGATTAGTATTAAGTCCATCACATTACACAGTCAGGCTGACGATCGAACGTTGTATTTACAACGACCTGATTTAGGACGAAGTTTAGAACAAAATTCAGTTAAAAAACTTCAAAAAATAGCTTCACAATATATCTATAACCTAGCCATCGTTGTGGCTGATGGCCTGTCAGCAACCGCTATTTATCAAAATGCATTGCCATTTTTACAATCACTATTTGTAGCGATTCAACAAGATGAACAGTTATGGACCTTAGCCCCGATCACATTAGTAGAACAAGGTCGCGTCGCGATAGGTGATGAAGTGGGTGAGTTATTAAATGCCGATCTTGTCTTGATGTTAATTGGCGAACGTCCCGGTTTAAGTTCGCCCGACAGTATGGGACTTTATCTTACATGGGCGCCCCGCGTTGGGCTCAACGATTCCAGCCGAAACTGTATTTCAAATGTACGCCCACAAGGACTTGTCTGTTCGGCTGCTGTTCAAAAAGCCATGTATTTACTACGAGAATCACGTCGATTAAAGCTATCTGGGGTAAATCTTAAAGACCGAAGTGCGGCAATTGGGCAAGACAACATAACCGACGACGCAATTGAACACGAACAGCATTCTTCACCTATTCACTTTTTAAGTGAATAATTTTTCTTCAACTGGCTAAATTAAGGATTGACCATGATAGCACCACATCAAGACTACCTTGCCAAACGGCAATTAAAAAAGGGGACTGCCGGTTGGATATTACTAGCAGGTTTGGGCGTTTCTTATGTTATTTCTGGTGATTTTGCCGGATGGAATTTTGGTATTGCTCAAGCGGGTTGGGGTGGTTTTGCTATTGCCGCAGTATTAATGGCAATAATGTATTTGACGCTAGTATTAGCGTTGGCAGAAATGTCTGCAGCAATTCCTGCTGCAGGTGGTGGTTACAGCTTTGCTAGGCAAGTTATGGGGCCGACAGGAGGATTCATCACTGGGCTTGCTGTATTAATAGAATATGCCTTGGCACCTGCAGCTATCGTAATCTTTATCGGTTCTGCCGTAGAATCACTGATCGGCATTAACGGCCCTTGGGTTTATGCTGCTTTTTATCTGGTATTTATAGGTATTCATTTGGCTGGAGTAGGGGAAGCACTTAAAGTCATGATGGTCATTAGTGCCTTAGCAGTACTTGCCATTATTGCAACAGGTATCGCTCTAATCGGTCACTTTGATGTTAATAACTTATTTGATATTGCGGCGGCTGATGGTATGTCCGAATTCCTGCCATTGGGTTGGTATGGTGTTTGGGCTTCATTGCCTTTTGCGATGTGGTTATTTTTAGCCGTTGAAGGTGTACCTTTAGCAGCTGAAGAAGCAAAAGATCCAGCGAAAGACGTTCCCAAAGGTATTATCGGTGCGATGGTCTTTCTATTATTTTCTGCATTAATGGTGGTGGTTTTGGTGCCTGGTGCTGCTGGTGCAAAATTGATAAGTGAAAGTGCTGTGCCGTTGGTGGATGCTTTGAGTTTCAAGGGTATGACGTCATTGGCAACATTAGTGAATGTGCTTGCTCTGGCCGGTTTAGTCGCTTCTTTCTTTTCAATTATTTACGGTTATAGCCGACTGGTATTTGCACTGTCTCGTGCAGGCTATCTTCCTAAAGCACTTTCTGTTACGACGGGTCGCAAAGTCCCTGCAAGAGCATTGATCGTGCCCGGTGTATTAGGATTTCTTGCCTCATTAAGCGGGGAAGGTGACTTAATGTTAGCGATGGCTGTGGTTGGTGCAACGATGTCTTATGCACTCATGGCTTTGAGTCATATTATGCTTCGAATTAAACAACCTGAGTTGAATCGGCCATACAAAACACCGGGCGGTGTTTTTACGTCTGGTATTGCATTGGTATTGTCATTAGTTGCCTTAACAGGGGTATATGCATTTGACCCACGTGCTTTCTTTTACACACTCATATTATTTGTAATCGGCGCTCTTTATTATTTTGCGTATAGCCGTCACCACCTTGTAGCAAAATCGGCTGATGAAGAATTTGCTATGTTGGCACTAGCAGAGTCTGAATTGCAGTCTGAATTAGAATGATGACGATAATAAATATTAATATAAAAAGTTGTTATGGCACTATTTAAAGATGGCTATAAAGGAAATTACATTGCTTCGTTAACATTCTGATATATAACAGTAATATTGGATTTAAAAACTTCTGTTACGAATGAGATAATAACGGTGTCATCTAATTATTTTAAAAGTAATAAACAGATAAATCTCAAACTACATTAATTTTTATAACTTGGAAACTCATATAATGAGAAAATAGATTACTGCAATACTTATGGCATCAACGCTTTGTCTTTCTGCCACATCAGCTTTTTCTGAAAGTGCTTTAGATGAAGAAAACTTCAGCGTTAACATTGCGCTTACCTCTAACTATTTATTCCGTGGAATCACCTTATCAAGTGATGATCCTGTGATGAGTGGTGGTTTTGATTGTAGGTATGAAGGGTTTTATGCCGGCACACGGGGGGATCTCTATTGCCTCTATAGAAACTGAATCATTTGAACTTGACTATTATGCTGATTTTGCCAGTGAGATTAATGACATCTCATACTCATTGGACGCGATTTATTATGATTACCCTAGTGAAGATGTTAGTCCAACGGCCGATTTAACTTATTATGAATTGGATGGGTCATTGAGTTATACCTTTGTCATTAATATAGATCCAACCATTGCAGTTTCGGTTATGCACTTACCTAATTTTTTTGGTTAAACCGCTACTGCTAAAGCCATTGAAGGTTCATTTTCTCTGGGCTTACTAGCTGAATATGGATTAGATTTTGTTTAAGGTAATCAAGATTTAGATGAAGACTTGATGACCATTGTTAGTTATAACGACTATGGTGTAACCCTATCGAAAGCTATAGGTATTTTTGACTTACTGGTTGGAGACAGTGATACCGATAGTAATGATGATACGTTCCAAGGCAGCAAAACAGATGAAGTTTACTTCATGGTTGGCGCTTCAATTTAATCATGATGAGTCGCCGATACTATAGGTGATAAATAAAACCCTAAAGTTATAAGCTCTAGGGCTTTATATTCACTATCACTATAGATAGGGTGATAACAGGCTCACTAACGAATCTCTAAGCCTAATAGGTATAGACCTATTTTCTAATTCCATACGGTTCAAACGAGTACCATTTGAAATAGCATCATCAAAGTATGTTCTCAGTAATGAATTTATATTCTCTGAAAAAATTTCGATACCGACTTCATAATTAAGTCGTAGACTACGCGGATCTAAATTTGCTGAGCCAACCATACAATAGCCTTGATCAATACATAATAGCTTGGAATGGCAAAAGGGTGCAGCTTGATAAAAAATTTGGATCTTTGATTGTAATAGTTCACTTAGTGTATTTCGATTGGCCCAATGCATATAAAACAGATTGTTCTTTACTGGTAACACGATACGCACCCTTACGCCTCTAAGAGCAGCTGACTGTAGTGATGAAATTAATTCTCTGCTTGGCACAAAGTAGGGCGTCATTATTTCGACACTGTCTGTTGCGGTAGCAACAACGGCTTGGATGGCTAAAGCTAGAAAATCCATTTCGTCACCTGGTCCATCGGGAATAACTCGACATGGCGTATCGCCATTATTAGTGGCGCTGGCCTGAGTATCACTGGTTAACTGTTCTCCCGTAGCCAATAACCAATCGTCATAAAATATTTTACTCAAATCGTTAACAAAGGGTCCATGAAATGAAAAATGAATATCTGTAATCTTTCGTGATTTATTTGTTAATGAAGTATTGTCATCACTAATGTTTATACCGCCTGCAAAGGCTACTTCGTGATCTATTATTAGCAGTTTTCTATGATTACGCATGTTGATATAAATGCTAGGTGGAAACAAACTTGGTGGCATGAACTTGGCGACACGGACCTTTTTTTTCATCAATAATGCTGAAGGTTTAGGCCATGAATAAAACTCACCTATTCCATCAACGAGTACCTTAACATCTACTCCACGTATTACCGCCTCGGCAAGCGCATCGATAAATGCCTTTCCAATTTTGTCCGATTTTAGTATGTAAGTCGTAAGATAAACACGGTTTCTAGACTGCTTAATCGCCTCGAGCATTGCTGGATAGGCTTTTTCACCATTGTGTAATATATTGATCGTATTACCGAGCGATAACTCCGCACCGGTAATATGATAGCCGATTGCGCGGATTCCTTTTTCATAGATCCCTTGCGCAATGGGTTTTGCTAAACTAACTTCATAACCAATTTTGAATAAACGTCGTTTCAGATTTCGAGCGCGTGAACGAACTCGGTTGACCCCAAATAAAAAGTAAGCCACTGGCCCTCCAAATGGAATGAAGATACAGGCCATGATCCATCCTAAGGCTGATCGGGTGTCTCGTTTGTAGAGTAGGATGTGATAAACACCGTAGCTTGCCGGTCCTAAGTGCAAGATGACTAGTAATAATACTGAAACTTTATCCAAACAGCGGACTCCTTGTTTTTTTTATTTAGAAATATATTTTTATACTACAGCGATTTTTAGTCCTAGATTATTTAATGAACAATCAATTAAATGTGACTTGATATATGTGAAAAGAATCGTAAGACATAACTTCTTTTTTCCAAATAGAAATTTTCTTTGTTCTAAATGAGTTTGAACTGAACCGGTCTTCCAATGATTCGACTTTTATGAAGCTCTGTGATTTAGAACGAAAGATTGTCAGTTTATTCTCATTCATTTGAGAATATTTCGCTTTGATAAAGCAAAAAAATTTAACACAGATCATTCACAGCGCACCTAAATAGTGCGTTTGCGGCTTTTTTTAGAAAAAAGTAAACAGCTAGTCATTGCATTCTACTGATAGTGATTGATATTTTGCGAAGTTTATCTTCTGGCTTGATATATGCTATGTTGTTATATGAGACTTATCAAAGCAATAACAACAATGATGTTTTTTGTTATAACGATGAGTCGTAAATATACACTAGTAAACCCTCTCGTGGCCCGAAATATTATGGCCTACCTAATCGTATTTCTTTAATAGAAGTGAACCATTTGATTTTAAATAAGCCTTCTCATAATGATAAAGAAATTGTTGCTGACTATAAAGGCTGGACCTTATCGTCGGTATTTCAACCCATTATAAGTATTCCACATCAACGTGCAGTCGGATATGAAGGGCTTGTGAGAGGTAAAACTGCTACAGGAGTTGAATGCTCACCAATCGATATTTTTGCACTTCCAGAAACAAGTAGCGAACACCTTTCATTAGATAGAATTTGTCGTTTATTACATATTCGAAATATTTCTAGGCAAGATTTAGATAACGAGTGGATCTTTATCAATCTTGACTCAATGTGTTTGGCCAATGAAAAGCCTACGCCAGGTTTTATGGATAATTTATTCTCAGTCTCAGGTATTGCACCACATCGTGTTGTCATTGAGATTTTAGAAAGTGAGATTAATGACCAAGCGTATTTAAAAGATCTGATTAAGCACTTTAGGAATATGGGTTGTTTGATTGCAATTGATGATTTTGGTGCAGGCCACTCAAACTTCGACAGAATTTGGGAGTTAGAACCCGATATTGTGAAAATTGATCGTAGTCTAATAAAACGCGCCGCCATTAACTCAAAAGTTAAACGAATCTTATCGGGCATGGTGTCACTTATTCATGAAGCGGGCAGTTTGGTTATCATTGAGGGGGTAGAAACAATCCTTGAAGCACAAGCCGCAGTGGAAGTGAATGCAGATATGCTACAAGGCTTTTATTTCGCGAAACCGAGTGCGGAGATCAATTACCAATGTTTTCGAGATGTTATACAAAATCTTATTACTTCACAGCAACAAGTGCGAAATAAAGCAAGCAATGAAGTGAGTCATTTTACTACACGATTCCAAGCAGAGTTTAGAGAAGGGGTGAGGCAATTTAGGGAGTTGATTCAGCTTAAAGATTTTGCTCACGTTATATTTCAAAATGAACGTGTTGTTCGCTGTTTTATATTAGATGAAATGGGCTATCAAATAGGCCAAAGTATACATTCTACTGCATATAACGAGCGATTAGATCAGCGGTTTATTCCACTAATCTCAGCTGATAACGCGAACTGGTCCCATAAACACTATCATTTTCTGGCTATTCTGCACCCATACGTTATACAAACGAGTCGTCCTTATTTATCTATAGCGGGTGCTAGTTTATGCATTACAGTATCGTTGGCGATCGTAATTGACCAGCAGATTTATGTCCTGTGTTGTGATCTCGATTGGCAAGATGATTAAGTACTCACTTTGAACGTGGATAGATACTAATAACAAGTAATGAATAAGCTTAAAAATTGATTTGAATAACATACTGTTCGATGGCTTTATTAAATGCCGGCTGAACAAGGAGAATATTTCAATGGTTATTTCATGACAGATCTACTCAAAAGATCTTGGTCATCGTTAGATTGTGATTATTCAGCCCTTGATATATTTTTATGCCTTTCACTACTTCCGACGCACTACATGGAACGATGCGATAGCGAGTAAGTAGTGCAAGCCCTCCGTAGG
>Ga0123337_10002571_pt1 | contig 20567 bp, 15 predicted proteins | sample frozenSSSSmetaG_FD_89792 | JGI IMG/M metagenome (GOLD analysis project Ga0123337, IMG submission 89792) | Glacier valley bacterial and archeal communities from Borup Fiord, Nunavut, Canada, to study Microbial Dark Matter (Phase II) -... | ecosystem: Environmental > Aquatic > Freshwater > Ice >... | reverse complement strand
GTGGAATCGACGGAACAATCGTCTATGACCACAACCGGTGCGCCGGGAAGTTCCCGGTGAATCGATTCCACAACACCCGCTATGGCCCCCTCTTCGTTGAAGGCGGGCACAATCACCATAGTGTTCGTTTTGGATTCAGCGGCAGTCAGAAGATTCGGCATCAGTACCGGGCAACGTCCCGCGGAGAGATGGAGTGGTGCCGCAACATTTGACGGAATGCGCCGTCCGCGATGCGTGCGCCTGCCCGAATTTCGCGGCGCTGCCGTAACAAGCGGGGCAATTCCCGAAGCGTGGCAACATGCGCCTGCAACACCAGAAACGGCAAACGCCATCCAGCACCGCTCTCCGAAGTAAATTGGGCTGCCGCACCTTTGCCTTGCATAAGGAAAATGATATGCCAGCAATAGCGAACCGCCGCGACAAACGGCGCGATGAGCAGGGAACAGAGGGGAAAATTCTTGACTACCAGAAAGAGCCGGTTACGCTCCACGTAATAAGCCTTCAATGCGGAAACACGCCCCGCTGAATGCGAGTACCGGTGGCTCACTTTCGCTTCTGGAACATAAACGCATCCCCAGCCGGCCCGCCGGGCGCGCAATCCTAAATCGGTATCTTCACAGTAGAGGAAGAAATCACCGTCGAATGCACCAATCTGTTTCAGCATTTCGCTGCGATAGAGAGCGGCTGAGGCGCTCGGCAACAGCACCTCTTCCTCCGCGGCAAAGCGCGCCGGTGCTTCCCCATGCCCGCGCTGCTTGCTGCTGCCATCGGCGCACAATAGCATGCCCGCGCTATCTAGCGCGTTCTGCCCGGCAAGCAACACGCATGAGGCGAACATGCCCGCCGCAGGATTGCGCTCAGCGGTAGCTACCAGAGCTTCCAACCATTCGGGCGAAGCCACAGTGTCGTCGTTCAGGGTGGCAAGGTAACGTGCGCCTGAAGTCTCCCAAGCCGCATTAATCGCGGCTCCGAACCCGACGTTTCGTGGCATTTCCAGTACGCGCGCGCCGCGTAGTTCAAGAGTTTCGGATTGCCGCACCAAACCGCGGCCGCTGTTATCTACAACAACAATTTCAAAGCTGGAAAATCTCTGGTGGTGAAGAGCGTGCAGGCATTCCGATAGCGCATCATCGGCCGCCAGAGTGGGGATCGCAACGATCACTGCGAGACCGTAATCCTGAATGCTACACTCCCGCCGGCAACACGGATGCCTCGTACATGGCCGTCACTTCGCTGATACTGCCATCGGCCATCACCTTTCCCTGGTTGAGCCATAGGGCGCGATCGCACAGCATCTTCAACATCGCGCCTGAGTGCGAGACGAACAGCAAGGTCTTACCCGAATGCCGGAATTCCATGATCTTGTCCAGGCATTTCGAATAAAAAGCGGCATCGCCCACGGCGAGCACCTCATCCACAATCAGAATATCAGGATCGACATGGACGGCCACCGCAAACGCAAGGCGCATGACCATGCCGGTCGAATAGGTGCGTAAAGGCTGAAAAATAAAATCGCCGATACCGGAAAAATCGATGATGGAATCGAATATTTGCGCGGTCTTCTTCCGCGTGAGGCCCAGCAGCGCGGCGTTCAACCAAAGGTTTTCGACGCCCGTAAGATCTCCGTGGAACCCCGACCCAAGTTCCAGCAGCGCGGCCACTTTGCCGCCGATTTCCACGCGGCCTTGATTCGGCCGTGACAATCCGGCCACCAAACTTAAGAGAGTGCTCTTCCCCGCCCCGTTCCGTCCAATGATAGCCAGGCTCTCGCCATGGTCTAGCGAGAAGGAAACGTCTCGCAAAGCATAGAACAGGTTGCGCTCCCGCCGCGTCACCTTTTCCTGCATGTGGCGGAACAGGATCTTGGCGCCGGTACCCTGCTTGAATGTTTTCGATACGTTCTCGAATTCGATCAGCGCCATATTTAGAGATAGTCGTAGAAACGTTTCCGCAAAGCACGGAAAACGAGAAAGCCAATGATCAGGGTGCCAAAAGAAACTGAGGTCAGCTTGATCCACAGTGACATGGGCGGCGCACCATGTTCCATCAGAATGCGGCGGAGCGCGAAGATGATGGAAGCGACCGGATTCAAAAGCATCAGGTTGCGATACTGAACCGGGATACTATCCGTGCTGTAAAAAACCGGCACCAGCCAGAAGAGCACCGCGTTGAACGATTCCACCAGGTAACGGACATCGCGCACAAACACGTTCAGGGCGGCCGTGATGAGTGTCAATCCGCAAACAAAGACAATTTCCAGACCCCAGATAAGCGGCAGCAATGCCCAATAGCGGTTCACCTTCAACCCGAACAACAGCACCATGAACAACACCAGGCCAATCTGAATAATCAGATGCAGGCAATTGCTGAGCACGCTTGCGATGGGAATGATCTCGCGCGGAACAGCTACACGCTTTACGAATGCCGTTCCATCCACGATGGAATTGGTTCCCACGCTCCAGGCAAAACTAAAAAAATTGAAGGGAACGTAGCCGCAAAGGAAAAATACGGGGTAATTCGGCATCGGATTCTTGAAGATGCGCGTAAAAACAAAGGTCAAAACACCCATGGTGACCAGTGGATTCAACAACGACCAGAACACGCCTAGCGACATATTGCGGTAGCGGATCTTGAAATCCTTCTGCATCAGACTGGTGAGCAAAAAGAGGTAATCGCCTCCCCAGGCACGGTTCGTCATAGCAAGGAAAAGATCAGCACAGGCGCGATTTACAAGGTTATCCGATTCAGCGGCATAAGCGCAAACCGATTGCTGTTCAACGTGCTTATACTGAAAAGTTGATTTCAAACCTGGAACATGCGGAGGAATTTCTCTTACAGGGGTGGGCTTTTCAGCCCAGGAAGCCCGGCGTAACCGTTTCCCTCGATATCCACGTCAATGGCCGCTTCATCGCGCGCGTGCAGTCTGGAACGTTTCGCAGCGATCTGAAAGCCGCTGGTTACGGGGACGGTTATCACGCTTTTTTCTTCAATCCGCTGGATTATCTGACTTCGCTTCAAAACCTGATCGAGGTGCGGGAATCAGCCAGTAGCAAACTGCTGGCTGCTGGTGCACGCATCGTGAATACCGAACTCTCCGCAAACAGGGATGCTTACCGGCGCGCGCGCGTCCGCTCTCAACTGCGTTGGACCGATCCAGCTTCCGAGCAGCCGCTTCCGAACAGCGAATTGCCTTTTCTGGAGCGTCTGGAAACGGCGGTTCATTTTCACCCTGGCTTGCGCATTCTTGAAGTAGGCTCCGGCAGCGGGCAACTGCTGGAGTACCTGCGGCACCACGGAAGGATGTTTAGTTCTTATTGGGGTCTGGACCTCTCCCGCCCCAAGGTGGATTCTCTTCATTCACTTCTTGCCGGACCCAAATTCCACTTCCTCACCGGCGATGCGGCCACCTATCCGTTCCCCTGTAAGTTCGATGTAGTGGTGGCCTCATCGGTGTTCGAGACAATATTTCCCTCCTTTCTGCCGATGCTAAAGAATGTCTGCCGCGTATTGGTGCCCGGCGGATTGCTCGCTTTTGACGTGGTGATTCAGGACGACCGAGCCTCTATCTCCCGCGCGGAGTGGAATGGCGACAAGTGGCTTCGCCTGTACTCGCAGCTGGAAATCCGCCGTCTGCTTTATGAAGCTGGAATGGAGCTGTTGGATTGCTCCCAATATGCCAAATCCGCCTCCGAACATCGAATGATGGTGACCGCGCTAAAGTTACATCCCCGTCCCCAAAACACCTTCGAAAATTCGTAACGTTTGCTTTCAGCGCTGCACTACCTGTCATGAGAAGTTCACGGGCTTTGTTGGCGTTGAGCGCCCTCTGCGTTGTAGCTTGTGTGGGCCTGCTGCTCACCGATTTGTTAGTGCTGGTTCGTTAACTCCATACCCGCATGTCGTCGGATACCACGGCGAATCTTCGCGGTCCGCCATCCCGCGCCAGTCCGCGTCCCAATGCGGCAGTGTTCAGACGGGAACCCCAAGTGCACCCGCCAAATGGGCCACCATCGTATCGGTCATAATTGCCAGATCGAGACTGCGGATGGTACGCGCGGTCCCGGCAACCGATGTATTCCGCAGAACGCGGTCACCCTCCTGCCCGGCAAGCTCGAACTCGCCCGCCATCATAAATGCGAGCCACCGTTCTAGTGCCAACGGTTCCGGATCGTCGCCCGCCAAAGTGCCTGACCGGAACTCATGCGCCGCTTCCCGAATCTACCGTTCACGGAAAAATGCAACCACAATTTCTGCGTGAGTCCCGCTTGGGTCCCTGCGTGGGCCCCGCGAGGTCAATATCCCATTATCCAATCGTCAAGGGTTCAGCATATCCTGAACTATATGACCGGCCCGCTCTCCACTGAACAGCTAAGCCACATGGATGCGTATTGGCGCGCCGCGAATTACTTGTCTGTTGGGCAGATTTACCTGCTGGCGAATCCGCTGCTACGCGAACCGCTCATGCTCGAACACATCAAGCCGCGCTTGCTGGGCCACTGGGGAACCACGCCAGGGCTGAATTTCATTTACGTGCATATGAACCGCCTGATTGTGCGGGAAAACCTGAATGCGATTTATATCGCGGGCCCTGGTCATGGCGGCCCCGGTCTGGTTGCCAATACCTACCTGGAAGGCACTTACAGCGAATACTACCCGCACATCGGGCAGAACGCGCAAGGCATGCAGCGGCTCTTCAAACAGTTTAGCTTTCCAGGCGGCATTCCCAGCCATGTGGCTCCGGAAACACCCGGTTCCATTCACGAGGGCGGCGAGCTGGGCTATTCTCTGGCACACGCATTCGGAGCCGCGTTCGATAACCCCAGCCTGCTGGTTTGCTGCGTAGTGGGCGATGGCGAAGCCGAAACCGGACCTTTGGCCGCCAGTTGGCATTCGAACAAATTTCTGAACCCGGTTTACGATGGCGCGGTGCTTCCCATATTGCACCTGAACGGTTACAAAATCGCAAACCCGACCATCCTGGCGCGCATCCCCGAAAGCGAGCTGAGTGAGCTTCTTCGCGGCTACGGCTGGGAGCCTCATTTCGTCACGGGTCATGAGCCGGAACACATGCACCAGCTCATGGCGGAAACCATGGATCGTGTCATAGCTCAAATTCAATGCATTCAGAGAGAAGCGCGCGCCAGTGGCTTCACCCAGCGGCCCCGCTGGCCCATGATTGTCTTGAATTCGCCCAAGGGTTGGACCGGACCGGATAAGGTAGACGGCAAGCAAATTCAAGGCACCTTCCGCGCCCACCAGGTGCCCCTCGAAAACCTGAAATCGGAGCCCGATCACATCCGTATCCTGGAACGCTGGATGAAGAGCTACCGGCCGGAAGAACTCTTTGACGAAGCCGGAGCCCTGAAGCCCGAACTTGCCGCGTTGGCCCCGAAAGGCAAGCTCCGCATGGGAGACAATCCGCACGCGAACGGTGGGTTGTTGAAGCGCGAACTCGCGATGCCCGATTTTCGCAACTATGCGGTGGAAGTGAAAGAACCCGGGAACTCCGACGCCGAAGCGACACGCGTGATGGGCACCTTTCTGCGAGACATCGTGAAGGCGAACCAGAGCGAACGAAACTTCCGCCTGATGGCCCCTGACGAGTTTCTGTCGAATCGCTGGAACCCTGTCTTCGAAGCTACCGAAAGGCAGTTCACCGGCGAAGTGGAACCCTATGACGACCATCTTGCGCAGCAGGGCCGCGTGATGGAAGTGTTGAGCGAGCACCTGTGCCAGGGGTGGCTGGAGGGTTACCTGCTGACCGGCCGCCATGGCTTTTTCACCAGCTACGAAGCCTTCATCCACATTGTGGATTCCATGTTCAACCAGCATGCCAAATGGCTGAAAACCACGCGTCACATCGCCTGGCGCAAGCCCGTGGCAAGCCTGAATTATCTGTTGAGCAGCCATGTGTGGCGGCAGGACCACAATGGCTTCAGCCATCAGGACCCCGGCTTTATCGATCACGTGATGAACAAGAAAGCCGATGTGATCCGCGTCTACTTGCCGCCCGACGCCAATTGTCTGCTTTCCGTAACGGACCATTGCCTTCGCAGCAGCCAGTACGTGAATGTGGTGGTCGCAGGCAAACAGCCTTCACTGCAGTGGCTCGCCATGGACGCTGCTGTGAAACACTGCACCGCTGGGCTTGGAATTTGGGAATGGGCTTCAAACGACAAGGGAGCCATTCCCGACGTGGTGATGGCTTGTGCGGGCGATGTTCCCACGCTCGAAACATTGGCCGCCGTTTCTATTCTTCGGGACTACTTCCCCGATCTAAAGATTCGCGTTGTGAACGTGGTGGACTTGATGACGCTGCAATCCGCCACGGAACACCCGCACGGCTTGAAAGATTACGAGTTCGATTCCATCTTTACGCAAGACCGTCCCGTCATCTTCGCGTATCATGGCTACCCCTGGCTCATTCACCGGCTCACCTACCGGCGCAGGAATCACGACAACATTCACGTGCGCGGTTATAAGGAAGAGGGCACCACAACAACGCCTTTCGATATGACGGTGTTGAATGACCTCGATCGCTACCATTTAGCCGGCGATGTAATCGATCGCGTCCCGGGCCTATCCTCCATTGGAGGTCACGCCAAGCAGGATCTTCGGGGCAAGCTGATCGATCATCGCGCTTACATCAATGAACATGGCGACGATTTGCCGGAAATTAAGAACTGGAAGTGGAATGCGCGATAATCGACGCATGAAGTTTTTCGCTGCCGCAGTTCTGATGATGGGTTGCCTGTGCTCTGCAGCCGAGATTACGCTCGGGCACCCCTTCGAGACTAAGGATGCGCTTTCTGTAGGGCAGATACTCGAATCCCCTGCTCAATACGTCGGCAAAGTGGTGCAAGTGAAGGGAAAGGTCACGGAAGTGTGCCAGGCGATGGGCTGCTGGATGAGCCTGACGGACGAAGCCGGACATCTGTTGCGCGTCCAGGTTTCGCATGAAGGCACTATCGTGTTTCCGAAAAGCTCCGTTGGCAAAATGGCGGTAGCTGAAGGTACTTTCGGGAAGGAAGAGTTGACTCATTCTGAAGCGATCGCGGCTGCAAAGCATGAAGCGGAAGAGAGTGGGCGTAAGTTCGATGCCACCAGCGTTAAATCAGGGAAAGTGGTTTACGAAATCGCTGGGACCGGCGCTGTAATCTCGGAAAACTAAGATACCCTAAAGCTTTCAATAAAAGTGCCGATCATCCTACTTGAACGGCAAGTAGGTAATTCGGCTTAACATGATGTCTGATTTGCGCTTATCGCCACTTTGGTCAAAAACAAATCTGCAATTTGCAGCCTTGCTTCTGCTGGCTGTGGCAATCGTAACGGGCATTCTGCTCTTTCAGCACTCGGCAGGGCAGCCGCAGGTACTGCGCGTGGGCTTCAACCAGTTCGTTCCTTATGTACTGATTAATTCTCGGGGAGAGCCGGATGGTCTCGCGGCGGAAATGGTCAAGCGCTCTGCCGTTCTTGCCGGCGTGCCGATACGTTGGGTTCTGGTCAAGGGCGAGATCGACGATGCACTCCGGAAAAAACAAATCGATGTCTATCCCTTGCTGACCATCACGGCTCAAAGGAAAAGCGAATTCTATGTGAGCCAGCCATGGTGGGAGAACGAAATCGCTCTCATTTCCACTGAACAGAAACCTCTTCTCGCTACATCGAACACCTCCGGTAAACGAATCGCGATTCGCGGGCTCCCTGTGGTGAAGCTGTTAGCCGAAACTCTTTTCCCACGAGCAACTTTCGTCCTCGTTCCACGCATGGAAGACATGGTGGGAGTGCTTTGTAAGGGAGATGTGGATGGGCTCTTTCTCGATTTGCGGCTTCTTGAATCGCAACTCCTTAAGGGTGTCGCACAATGCCCCGGGCAAGCTCTTCACGTTACCTCTCTACCCAATGGCAGGCTGTCCTTGGCAACCATAGCCAACCCGGCGGTATCACATTTAGCCGACCGCCTGTATGAAGGAATCGCGCAGTTGTCCGCAAATGGAGCGCTTTCGGAAATTGCCGCGCGATGGCAGCTTTACAACACCTTCCAGAATCGCCACTTACGGGACACTCTTGATTCACAGCACCGGGCCTCTCTCATGCGTTACGGGCTAGCCGGAATGATGGTGATTCTGCTCCTCATCGTCTACCAGACTCTGCGTATGCGCCGTTCACACTCGGTAGCAGAACAGGCGCGCCGCATGGCGGAAGAAAGCCAGCAACGTTTCAATGCGTTCATGCGCCATATGCCAGCCGTTGCTTTCATTAAGAAGGAAAACGGCCAAATGGATTACGTCAACGACGCTTTTTGCACGCTGTTTCGCATGTCCCGTGAAAGTGTGTTCGGGAAACTGGACCATGAGCTGTGGCCCGCCGAATTGGCCGACAGCTTCCGGGCTAACGACCTCCGCGTTTTGTCAAGCGGCAAAGACGAAGAGTTGCTGGAGGTAGCGGTGGATGAATTGGGAGCTCTTCGTTCTTTTCTCAGCTACAAGTTTAGATTCACCAACAGCGCGGGCGAACAACTGCTGGGTGGCGTGGCGATCGATATTACGGAGCGCCTGCGAGTGGAGCAGGCACTGAAACTGAGCCAATTTTCAATAGATTGTTCGCAGGATACAATTCTGTGGATCGATCGGCACGGGCAAATTTTCAATGCGAATCGTGCGGCCTGCCGCAGCCTGGCTTATGAGCGGAACGAGCTGATCGGATTGCATATAGCCGAAATCGATCTGTCGGTGAACCGCGACACATTTGCCAACTCGCGCCACCAATTGAAAACAGCCGGCTCACTCACTTTGGAAACCCTTCACCGCCGGAAAGATGGAGTAACTTATCCGGTCGAGATCCGGCAGAACTTTCTAGATTTTGAGGGCCAGGAATATAGCTGCTGCATGAGCCGTGATATCACGGAACGTAAGGAGGCGGAAGTCGAACTGTCACGCCAGGCGCTGCACGACGCTTTAACCGGGCTACCAAACCGCCGCTATCTGGAACGCTGCCTGGCCTCCGCAATCGACAAAGCCCGCCCCCAACAATCGAACATTGGCGTAGTTTATCTGGATCTGGACGGATTCAAGTTAGTGAACGATACCCTCGGTCATAGCGTTGGGGATCAATTGCTCAAGAAAGTGGCCGCGCGCTTACGTGAATCGCTCCGGGATTCCGATATGTTATTCCGCATGGGTGGTGACGAGTTTGCGTTGGTCCTCAGCGATGTGCCTGACCGCGCCAGCATTGCCTTAATCGCCCATAAACTCCTGGCGAATCTGCACGAGAGTTTCACGGTGGAAAGGAGCGATCTTACCGTCACGGCAAGTATTGGCGTGAGCTTGTTCCCTGATGACGGTATCGATGAAAGCGAGTTACTGCGGAATGCGGATGCCGCCATGTACGAATCGAAGCGCCAGGGGAAGAACAGAGTTCAGTTTTTCACACGGCAAATGGGTGAAGACACGCGCGAACGCCTGGAACTGGAAAACCACTTGCGCCGCGCATTAGCCCGCAAGGAACTTTCCCTGCACTACCAGCCGGAGTTCTGTACCAGAACGGGTATCATTTTGCGCCACGAAGCCCTTCTGCGTTGGAAGCACCCGACGTTAGGCGATATTCCTCCGGGCAAGTTCATCTCTATCGCCGAAGAAACAGCACTGATCGTACCGATCGGCACCTGGGTGTTGGAGGAAGCTTGCCGACGGGCGGCCGAGTGGCAACACGAAGCCAAAGACGTAGGGGTTGGTGTTAACGTCTCTCTGGTTCAGTTCGCGCGGCCTGATTTCGTGTCCACAGTCATCGGTGTCTTGGAGAGGACAGGGCTTCCCGCGCATTTGCTTGACCTCGAACTTACTGAAAGCGTCCTCATGAAAAATGTGGCAGACACGGCGGATAAGATCAAACAACTGCGTACGCTGGGGCTGAGCATCTCGATTGACGATTTCGGCACGGGCTATTCCTCCCTCAGTTATTTGCAACAATTGCCCATCAATACCCTGAAGATAGACCGCTCATTCATCCGGGACCTTGCGTCTGATCCAAACTCCGCGTCTCTCACCGGAGCGCTTATCTCCATGGCTCACAGCCTCCATATGAACGTGGTGGTGGAAGGCATTGAAACTTTCAGCCAGATGGAAGCCCTTCAACTTCTTGGTTGCGATATCGGCCAGGGATATTTTCTGGGCAGGCCAACGGCTGTTCCTCTTCTCTTGCTGCAAAGCGTGGCGGCCTAGACCGGTACCAGTTCAGATCGCCACTCTTCCATCGCCCACTTCCAGATTTCTTGAAGAGAGGCCGTCTTTGCCGGAACCGGCTGCCCCAGGAAGCGCAAGACCGCCCTCAACTCGCCGGCATCCCCAATTGTGGTGACGGCTGCCGCGTGCGTCTGCTTGCTTAATTTCTCGCCCTTCTCATTTCGCGCAGTGGGTAAATGCGAATATCTGGGCTGCGGGTACCCCAGCCACCGCAGCAATCGAATCTGCTTAAAGGTTGAATCGAGCAGATCCGCACCCCTCACCACATCCGTGATTCCCTGCTCGGCATCGTCCACAACCACTGCTAACTGATAAGCAAATATCCGGTCTTCGCGAAGCAACACGAAATCGCCGGCGAGTTCATCGCATTGCGTGCCCTGCAGCTGGTCTGTCCAACAGACGGTCTCCTTCGGAACGTGCACCCGCCAGCTCCGTATCGGTGTTCCGGGCGCAATGCCCGCGCGGCAATTCCGCGCACACCCGGAACCCTCCTGCAAAACGCGGGAACAGCCGCAGGGGAAAATATGCCCCTGATCTTTCAGCCGGTCAAAGGCATTCCGATAAGCCTCCGTCCGGGTGCTTTGCCAGATCACTTCGCCATCCCACCTAAACCCGAATGCTTCCAGTGTCCGCAGGATTAGGTCCGCCGCACCGGGTACAACGCGGGGCGTATCCAGATCCTCAATGCGGACTAGCCACTCTCCGCCCTTTCGCTTGGCTTCCAGATAGCTCCCCACGGCCGCAACCAGCGATCCGAAATGCAGAGGGCCCGACGGAGTGGGCGCGAACCGTCCCCGGTAACGTCCAGCTAGTTCTTGGCCAATTGGATTTGCTTCCATTGTGCCAACTGAACCCGCAAAGCTGTCTCTACCTGCCAAACGGCTGCAACCGCCTGAGTGGTTGGAGTATCGTCGGAACCCTCAAGCACGGCAAGAACCTGCGACAGCTCGTCATTCAATCGCGCTAAGCGTTTCTCACTGGCGTTTAGGGCCTCAGTGGCATTTAGCGCCGGGTTCATGCCCTTAGCCCGAAATGCCCGCAACTGCTCCAGCGCATCTGAATCTTCCTTCAGCATCGCGCAGACTTTCGTCGCTAACCGGAATTGCTGAGCAAGACCGACCACAGGTGTCTTCACACGCGGGTCCATTCTAACTGTTAACGGCTCAGAAAACGTCACGCCGGAAGCTGTCAGCTTGACCGTGTAGCGTCCGGGCAAAGCGGCAGGCCCTAACGGAAACCGCGGTGTGTCTCCATAGATTGCGGAGATAGGATATTCATGCGCGGCAACCGCTGGTGCCGGGCCGTGCAGATCCCAAACAAAGCGATGCAGCCCGGGCTCACCGGATAACGCAGGAAACGGCCGTAGCCAGTAAGTGGGCACATTCAACCCAGCGTCGGGCGGGTCTGGCTTATCGGCACTGGAATAGCGCCGGACCAGCGTATTCCCGGCGTCATAAATCTCTAGCGTCACCGGGCCGCTAGCCTTCAGAAAGTAATTTAAGATTGCACCGTCCGAAGGATTTTTCCCGGCCGGTTCTTCAGGAGGCAGCGGCGTATCGGCATTCTGGTTCCGCCGCACCCGGTAAGCCACCTCCGGCTTGAACAGGAAAGTATCCGCGCCCACCGCCGCCGGAGAAATTTGCCGCAATGGCGTAATGTCGTCCAAAATATAAAAGCCGCGCCCATGTGTTCCCGCCACCAGGTCGGCATCATGAACCACAATGTCCCGCACGGAAGAAGGCGGCAATCCGGTCATCAATGCCTGCCAGTGGTCCCCATCGTCGAACGAAACGAACACGCCCAGCTCTGTCCCGGCATACAAAAGACCCTTCCGCACCGGGTCTTCTCTCACTGCATTCACCGGCGCGTTCACAGGCAACCCGTTGACAACTTTCGTCCAATTCTTTCCGCCATCATGGGTCCTGTAAACGTGCGGTGCCAGGTCATCCAGGCGGATGCGGTTCACAGCCGCGTAGGCGGTCGCGGAATCGAAACGGCCGGCTTCCAGAAGCGAAATCTTGCTCCACGCCGTAATTCCCGGCGATGTCACATCCCGCCAGTGCGCGCCGCCATCGCGCGTGACATGAATCAACCCATCGTCAGTTCCCGCCCAGATCACGTTCACATCGCGATAGGACGGCGCCACGGTATAGACCACGCCGCGCCGGTTCCCACGCTCTTGGTTTTGTTCCGCAAACACACCAACATTCGCCGGGACATCCCACGTTGCCCGCGATAGATCCGGCGAAATCTCCCGCCAGCTACGCCCGCCATTTATAGTCTTCAGAACCATCTGCGCGCCCAGGTAAAGCGCGTGCGGATCGACGGTTGAAAACACCAGAGGCGCGGTCCGCAGGAACCGGTACTTGCCGCGCAGAATCGAAGGTCCCACCTGTTGAACATTTCCTGTCGCTTCGTCGAACCGCGTTACCTTGCCCCCGAAAATCACCCCGGGATGAAGCGGGTCCGGTGCCACATATCCATACTCTTCCACGCCCACCGGATGCCAATCGCGAAAGCTAATCTCACCGTAATCGCTGCGGCTCGCCACGCCGGCGGACCCGCTCTCCTGCTGCCCGCCGTAAACCCAATAAGGGAACCGGTTATCGGTCGCGACATGATAAAACTGCGCCGTCGATTGGTTATACCAACTGCTCCAGGTATCGCCTCCGTTCACCGTGACGGCCGCTCCCTGATCTGCTCCCAACATTATGTTGCGCGGGTTATCGGGGTTGATCCAAATCGTGTGGTAGTCGTCCCCGCCAGGCGCGCCCTTAATCGCTGTAAAGGTCAACCCACCATCGGTGGAGCGATATGTCGACGTGTTTGCTACATAGACAATGTCACGATTACCAGGGTCCGCCTTCACCGCCGCAAAATCCGACCCGCGTCCCCAGAGCCGGACATCGCCATTCACCTTCTTCCAACTCGCGCCCGCGTCATCGCTGCGATACAACCCGCCAAGCTCTGGCGACGCGTCTACCATGGCGTAGATTCGCCGTCCATCCGAAGGTGCAACGCCCAACCCGATCCGGCCCAGTCCCTGCGCGAAAGTAGGCAGGCCTTGGGTTAACGGCTTCCACGTGGTTCCGCCATCCGTGCTCTTGAACAACCCGCTGCCCGGACCATGAAACGCGCCGTTCTCCCAGGGGCCCAGGCGCGCACTCCACAAATCCGCGTAGATCGTGCGAGGGTTCTTCGGGTCGAAAGCAAGCTCCATCGCTCCCGTGTCCTGGTCTTTGTAGAACACCTTTTCCCAATGCGCCCCGCCATCGGTAGAGCGAAAAACCCCGCGCTCCGAATTGGGTCCATAAGGGTGTCCCACCGCGGCCACATACAAGCGATTCGCATCGCGCGGGTCCACCAGAATACTCGCGATCTGCTGGGCATCCCGCAACCCCATATGCAACCACGTGCTTCCGCCATCGACGGATTTATAAACGCCGTCGCCGACAGACAAATCAGGGCGCTGCAAGCCCTCGCCCGACCCCACATAAATTACTTCAGGGTTCGACGGCGCCACAGCAATCGCGCCGATCGATTGAGTGGGTTGGCCATCGAAGATGGCACGCCACACATGACCGTAGTCCGCTCTTCCAAACGCCGCCATTGTTGGCAGCCATGTAGTAGAGGTTCGGCTGCCCGGGAACGCCGGTCGCCGCCACGGTTCGCCCGCCTCGATAGGGCCCGATGTTGCGCCATTTCAATTCATTCAGAAGTTCCGGCGCGTACGGTTGGGCCACTGCTAAACTCACGCCCGCCATCAGCAGCAAACATTTCATTAACAGGATAGTAGCGCCTCGCCGGCGGGTGCTGGAAACTCCCGTCAGAACCAGAAGGCTTCCGGCGTAGGCCCGCACCGTGTGCCCGGCCGGCACCCACCATAAAAATTAATGCGGCAGCGCCATTTTTTATTACCACTGCGCACGGTCCCGTAACGCCTGAACAAGCTCTCGCAAGCGGTATGTAAATTGCCGGAGGCTTTCCACCGAATCCCACACGGACATGTTTACAATCACCAGCGGATCGTCACTGACGCAGCCGATTGCAAACCCCAGCTAAACCCGGCCATGCTCTTCGCCAGTAAGTTAATTGAGTCAAGTTGCCGGATGAAACCCGCAATGCGCGGGTCATTGATCGGTGCCAGCTCCCGTTCCCATATCTGTTTATTATCGATACACTTACGTTACGTGCGCCCGACAATCCTGTTTCTCACCATCACGGCAAGCGCGGTTGCGCAAACCTATTCGGGCGAGATTCGCACCATCTTCGCTCGCGAGTGCATCTCGTGTCACAACGTCGGCGGGGTTGCTCCCATGCCGTTTACTGATTACAAACAGATACGTCCCTGGGCCGCTGCTATCCGCGAAGCCGCCATCAGCGGGACCATGCCGCCTTGGCACGCAGCCCCAGGCGCTGCCCACGCTTTCCGAAACGACCGGTCACTGACAGCGAGCGAGAAGGCTCTCATCCGCGCATGGGTGGATCAAGGTGCGCCCGAAGGCGAGCCCACCCCGCCGCTACGCACTCCAGCCGCGGATTCCAAATGGAAGCTGGGCAAACCCGATATTGTCGTGCAGGTGCCCGGCTTCGCCATCCCGAAGCAAGGCCCCTTACCCTACTCGTTCCTGATCACTCCCCTGCACCTCGAGCGCGATACGTGGGTCCGCGCCGCCGAGTTCCGTATCGATCAGCGCCAAGCCATTCACCACCTGAATGCGTTTATCCGCGCACCTGGGTCAAGCTATCTGGAAGGCTTTCCGATTAACAAAATCTTCGTGCCGACCGTTGCCGAACGTGGTAAGCGGAAACCCGGTGAAGCAGTGTTCGCACGCCGCGAAATGCTGCTGGGTTATGAGCCCGGATATCAACCCATGCCCTGGCTTGAGGACGGCGCGAAACTAATCCCGGCCGGTAGCGATCTGATCTTTGAAATGCATTACAACCCGAATGGCACCGAAGCCGTGGACCATTCCGAATTCGCGTTGTACTTCTCCGGCGCGCCGCCCCGCTATCGCATCCTGGCTGTAGACACTCTGCGCGACTTGGATCTCGCGATCCCGCCCCAATCCGCGGTTTACGTTTCGGAAGCGAACATGACGCTTGCCCAACCCGCGCGCCTCCTCTCCCTTCAACCTCATATGCACGTTCGCGGCAGCAGCATGACCGTACGCGCGAAGTATCCAGACGCACGCGAGGAGACGCTGATTGACGTTCCCCATTACGATTTCAACTGGCAAACCACCTACGTGCTGGCCCAACCCGCACTGCTTCCGAAAGGCACCCGCCTGGTTTCGCGCGCCGGCTACAACAACACCGCAAACAACAGATTTAATCCCGACCCGAATGCAACGGTGCATTGGGGTGACCAGACCACCGATGAAATGCACATCGCCTTTCTGGAACTGATCATCGATCGCAAAGCCGACCCCAACTCACTGTTTCAGACCGCGTCGAAGATGATCGACGCGCCTGTTGCTGCCCCTACGAAGTAAGCCGCTTACGGTCTTTTAATTCGGCTAACATACGGTCGATCTTGTCGTCTTTCTCCAGCCGATCCAGTTGCTCCTCAGACCCCGGTTGCAGCAGTTCGGCACGGGCCTGGCTCACCGCACCCGCGTGATGAACCTTATCCTCTAACCGCCGGAAACGCGACCCGGCCTGTGTGCCATCTAGGGCACCGGCCGCGTCCACGGCTTTGCCCACCGCTCGCGCGCGCCGGTGCTGCGCAATCAATAGATCGCACTTTCCTTGCGCTTCGGCCAACTTCGCTTCCAGCTTCCGCAGAGCACTCTTCAGGCTTTCCACCTGTGCCTGCTGATCTGCCACCTGCTGCTCGAAGCCCATCTCCAACTGGTCATGGCTCAGCCGGCGTTCCAGCGCGGCACGGGCCAGCGGCTCTTGCCCCTTCTCTAAAGCAAGCTCCGCCTTGCGCTGAAACTCTGCTCCCTTGCCCAGATTCTCCGCTCGTTTCCGCTCCAGCAGGTGTTGATCCGCAATCGCAATCGCCACCTGCGTCTTCACTTGCAGCAACTGGTTCTCCATGTCAAGTATCAGTTGCTTCATCATCGTTACCGGTTCTTCGGCGCGGTCGGCCAACTCATTTAAGTTGGCCCGCACCAGGGTTCCAATCCGTTCCAAAAGTGCCATCGCTATTCTCCTTTTCCCAACTTGTTCGTCGTGCCAATGCTCTTCACTTTCGAAAGCAGTTCGGACATCTGCATTCCGGAAAGTGCCTCAAATAGTGCCGGGACCTGTGCTGCAATCTGGGTCATATCGCCCGTGATTTTGTGCATACCTGAAGTGGCACCGTCCCCGGTGGAAACGATCGTAATCTTGTCCACGTTGCTCAACGGTCCGGCCAGCGCCCGGACAATTTCGGGCATGCTCGAAATCAGTTTGTCCACCACAGCCGCCTGGTTATATTCCTGGTAAGCCTCGGCCTTCACATTCATCGCGCGAGCTTCCGCATCGCCCTTCTTGAAAGTGATCTCCGCTTCCGCTTCGCCCTGCATGCGTATCGATTGAGCCAAACCTTCCGCCACCGATATCGAACGCTGCCGTTCCGCAGACGCAAGCGTCTCAATCCGTTTCCGGTCAATCTCGGCAGTCTTTAAAACGGTTGCGGTTAGTTCGCGTTCACGCCGCAAAATTTCGGCGTCTGCCACCTTAACCTCAGCTTCTTTCTCTATCTGCCGCACTTTCACAGCTTCCATCACCACCTGTTGCTGCATGATATTGGCCTGAATTTCATAAGCCTTATCGGCCTGAGCCTTTTGCCGGTTTACAGTTTCCAGATAGGTCGCTTTCTTGATTTCCAGGTCGCGCTGACTCTCCGCCTGCTTGGCTAGCGAAAGCGTCTCGGCTAGTACTCGCTCCTGATCCGCCTGCGCGCGCGCCACTGCCGAAGCACGCATCGATTCCGCCCGCTTGATCGCCGTATCGCGATCCGCTTCCGCCGCCGCGACATCCGCATCACGTTTGATTCGCGCAATATCCGGGCGCCCCATGTTCGTGATGTATTCGTTCTTGTCGCGGACTTCCTTGATGGTGAAGCTGATCACCTCAAGCCCCATCTTGTTCATGTCGTCCGCGCACGTCGAGCGCATGCGGTCGCCCACCATCTCCGGCTCTTTGACAATCTGCTCCACGGTCAATTGCCCGATGATGCCGCGCAGATGGCCTTCCATCACCAGGCGAATCAGCGCCTGCCGGTCGTTGTCGGTCTTCGTTAGAAACTGCTCTGCAGAAGTAATAATGCTCTCCGGATCGCTCTTCACCTTAATCTGCGCAACCGCTTCCACAGAGACCGCAACACCCTGCCGCGTATACAGATCCTGCTGCGGTGCCACATCAAAACTCATCAGTTCCAGGGACAAACTGCGCACCGTCTGAATCACGGGCAGGATCACCACGCCGCGGCCCTTAATTACCTTGGTACCACCATGCCCGTAAACAACCAGCGCCTCGTGCGGACCCGCCTTGCGATACAACCTCGCCATCGTCCCCAGGACGAACATCACGCTCAGCGCAATCAAAATCCCAATTACTACGACATGTTCCATAGACGTCTCCTTAGCTGTTCAACTCGTCCCACCGTTTGACATACGCGATTCCTTTCTCGAATCGCGTCACCACCACTTCCGTTCCACGGGGCAATGGCGTGCGGTCTTCACTTCGCACCGCCACGCCCCGCCGAGTCCCCTGAAGGGAATAAATCATCTCTCCGGTTCCTCCCTCTTGCATCGGGCTCGCCACGCGGCCCAGTACACCGACCAGTTCGTAGTCCTCTGCCGAAAGCGGCTGCTCGTCGTCCAGGACTTGTCTCAACACGCGAAACAGAAGCCAGCTCCCCACTGCGCCGATTGCCGCCGCGCCAGCTAGCGCGAGCAACGTCGAAACGCCTCCGTACCGCGCCAGCAAGTAACCTGTGCCGCCGAACCAGGTCAGAAAACTCATCGAAGTGGGAAACACCGTCGCACCTGCTCGTCCGTGCAAATGAACATGCACGTGCGGCAAATGCAGACTGCCTCCAAAAAACGAAAACAGACTTAGCGTGAACCCGACCACAAAACTGAGAAGAAACAGATCAGACCAATTCATGGCTTTAGCACCTGCAATAACCTTTCCGCCAATCCGGCGTTTTCCAAGATCGCTTCTAGCAAAATCAGGCAGCACCGCGAATCCTCATGTCTCGCTAGCGCAAGCAGCGCGGAGCCCAACTCCTTGTCGCGGCTGAACCGTTCCGCTCCGCTAATCAGCCACAAATCCAGCTTGTCCTCCGAAGCCCCTACATTGGATATCAACTCGGTTTGAAACCCTTCCGGGTCACTCACCAGATAACCGGGATGCACTTTGAAGAACTTAGCGAGCAGCATACGCGTCGAGTTCGTCAAATGAGGACGCGCTCCACTTTCAATCTGCGAGACGTAACTTTGCGAAATATTCTTCTTGCTTTCCTTCTGAATCGCCGCAACCAGTTCGCCTTGCGTCATCCCCCGCTCCAGCCCTCGAAGGGTGCCTTCCACCTCGCGCAGGTAGCGAATTTTTTCACCGAGCGTCATATTGCAATCTGTGATCACAGTATAGCAGATTGCAATATCTGTCAAGAACTATTTCCGATGTTAGAGTCGTAAGAATCCGATGGCTCCCGAAACATCAGCAGGCTTGTGGGTCGATTTCGCTCCCTCCGACGCTGCGTTCGAAGATTTCGGAATCGCACATGGTTTTCATCCGCTGCACCTGGAGGATTGCCGGACCGATGTTCAACAGGCCAAAGTTGAGCTTGGGGATGGCTACGTTTTTGTGGTGCTGAAGCTGATCTCGCTTGACTCTGACGATCAGCTAAGCTCGACGGATCTTGATTTATTCCTCGGGCCGGATTTTCTGGTGACGGTACACAAACACGCCATTCCACCATTCGCGCGTGCGAACAGCGATGAGATGCTGTACCGGGTGCTGGATGCCGTGGTGGATTCCTATCTGCCGGTGCTCGACGCCGTGGAAGACCGGGTGGATCTGCTGGAGAATCTGGTGATCCGGCGTCCGGACCAGAAGGTTCTGGAGCGCATTGCCGATCTATTGACCACGTTACTGGATCTGCGGCGCATTCTGGCCAACACGCGGCGGATCGCGATGTGGCTGCAACGCGGCGACACGCCTTTGATTCGCGAAGAGCTGCAGCAATTCTTTCGAGATGTCCACGATCATTTGGACCGTGACTTGAGCAATGCGGCCGGTGAGCGGGAGCGCTTGAAAGGGCTGCTGGACATTTATCATTCGAGTCTGGCGAGCAGGAATAATGAAGCGACACGCATTCTGACGGTGATGGGAACGGTGAGTTTGCCGGCTGTCGTGATTGCGTCTTTTTTCGGCATGAGTTTGCAATACCCTGGCTGGATGAAGTGGCCGGGCGCGATTTTCGTGGTGATCGGGATCATCGTTTCTGTGACCGCAGGGTTGCTCATTTATTTGAAGAAGCGTGGTTATTTATAGGCTGGGAATCCGGGCCGCCAGCGCTGGCATGGCCGGGAAGCTTGCGGCTTGCCCGCTTTGGTACCAGTAGCAGACAGAGAAGTAGCTATCGCTTCGGTCATCAGCGTGGCCGTGTTCGATGGTGTGCTTCATCGATTTCATGAACGTGACGGGGTTATCGGCGTGCCAGCGGTAGAGGCAATAGCGGCCTCCGGTGCGCTCCGCGGATGCGATGTAGGGGGCTCCATTGTAGAGATGGGCGAAGGCTGCGGCGTTGTCCCTTCCGCCGAAATCCCAGGCTCCACAGAAGTAGTCTTCTAGGCCGGTTCCGTTGATGACGGGCTTCGGGGCGCCATCGATGAAGATCATGTCGTCGCCTTCGCCCATCCACTGGTCTTTGCTTTGCAGAACTCCTAGCGTCACTCCCATCAGGTGGCCCTGGCCGGTCATTTCCGCGAAGACGTAGTTGTGTTCACCCATCAGATTTTTGCTTTCGGGATAGGCGTGCGAGGTGTTTGGGGTGGCCTGGCGGTACTGCGCGTGGAAGTACATGGCATCGGCCGGGAGTGAGGGCACTAGCTGGTAATCGATGTTTGAGTAAAAGCTGCCGACGGCTTGCTGGCCTTCGTTGGTGGCGGTGATGCGGGCGGATTTGCGGAACGGCATGGCGAAATAGCAGTTCAGCGCTTTCACTGAAGAGCAGTTCAGGAACGCCGATTGGTAGGTGAAGTACTGGCCTAGGTTGAGGCCGAAGAAATCGCCTACGGGGACTTCGACGCTTGGCTGCGTGGCACCGTCCCAGTACATCCTTATGACGACCTCCTTCAGATGATTGGCGCTGGGTGCGGAGAT
>Ga0123337_10002570_pt1 | contig 20570 bp, 18 predicted proteins | sample frozenSSSSmetaG_FD_89792 | JGI IMG/M metagenome (GOLD analysis project Ga0123337, IMG submission 89792) | Glacier valley bacterial and archeal communities from Borup Fiord, Nunavut, Canada, to study Microbial Dark Matter (Phase II) -... | ecosystem: Environmental > Aquatic > Freshwater > Ice >... | reverse complement strand
GCCTGACGCCGCGATAAACGAGATGCCCTGTGCCGCACCCTGCTTGAAGATATTGTCCAGCGTTTGCATCTCTGGCGGCCCCATACTTGTCTCACACAAACCCCAACTGATAGAGACAATCTGCACTTTGTTATCGGTGACGATCCGGTTATAAAGAGTATTCATACCCGGCACAGTATTGAGACCTTCATAGACAATCTGATTGGCGCGTGGGGCGATGCTCCCCGCGATTTCGATATCGAGCGCGGCCTCCGATGCGCCGCCGCCAGCACTACCGATAAAACCGCCGGTCAATACATTTGTAATGTTTGGCGGTGTGATACCATACGTTTGGAAGTATTGATTTATGTCGCCGGGGATATAGCCATCAAATTCAAGGATACCGATATTTTGATTATTGCCGAGATAACCCATACTCTGTAGCTGTGCGATATCATATGCGTTCAAAAAATCCTGTGGGGCGAGACCACCGAGTGGGCCAGCCTGTACACTTTTCGCGCCATGCGTCCCCTGTTGCTGCCGTATCACACGGTGAGACAACGGTTGCGCCTGTACACTGTTGTCTAGCCCTTCAATCGAGGAGATCAACGAGCCGACAGAACTGGGTATACTTGGTGGCGCGTCGTTTGCATGAAACACGCGATTGTTTATGCTGTACGTGTTCATCTGCGTGCGAAAGCTTTGTTTTACCTGCTGCACAGAGCCGACAGCATCAATTAATAGATTATTTGACGCGATACTTGTAACCGCGAAGCCTTGCGTTTGTAAATAATTTGCGACTTCCTGCACCTGATCCGATGTTGGAGCAAACTGTTGCGTGAATTGGTCAGGCGTCAAATAGTGGTGATATTGTGGGGATTGAGGGTCATAGAGCGCGCTCAAAAAGCCGTCGATACTGGTTCCACTTCTCAGATTGAGACCAACCGATAGGTGTACCGGCTCGCCATCGCTCATTGGTTTGACGAATTGAGCGTGTCGCAGTAGCGGGACTGTTTGCGCGTTCAAGGTGATACGACCTGCGTTTGCATGAGCCATCATGCTATGAATAGCAACCATACTTGTCCCCACAAGCATGAGCGCAATTGTAATAATTAAGAGACTTCGTACACTATTCCTCTGCATGTTTTGCACCTTCCCCAGACAAGCGGCATGTTCTCATCGCGTATATCCAGCATCCATCTGGTACATACTTGCACACTTTGTCTATGCATAGTGCGATAACCTCCTATAGCTATCGCAAGCTAGAGCGATACCGATAACGTATCTACACTTAGAGAGACGAAACATAACGCTCTTTGGAATGGTAAGCAACAAAAGCAGGACTTTTGGAGTGATATATTTCTCTTTATTGAAGGTAGCAACAGAAAGACGCGCGGCCTCCCTGTTGCTGCTACTATTTAACGGCGGGCGATGGAACCGCCGTTGGGTCTGGCAGGGCCGTCGGAACCGTTGTGGGGATCGCGGTTGGATCCGGCTTCGGTGTTGGCGCGACTGTCGGCGCGACGGTTGGACCAACCGTTGGTGCAGTTGTCGGCGCGACTGTCGGCGCGACGGTTGGAGCCACCGTTGGCGTTATACCAGGAGGTGGAGCAATGGGAGTGCCTATCGAACACACATCTAGCCCACAATCGTATACGTTGATGATAATAGACGTACTCGTCGGCAACGATGTATCCGCAGGTGGGTTTGTAGACGCCACAACGGTTTCTGTCCCTTTAGGATTGGGGCCGGCGTTAACGAGCTTATAGGTGATGAAACCCTTACTCTTGAGCGTGTCTACTGCACCTTTGACGGTCATTCCCACCACGCTCGGCAACGCAACCACCGTAGCGACAGGGGTGAGGGTATCTGTCATGCTTACAACGATAGGACTTCCTCTTAGTGCCGTCGCCCCTGCCTCTGGACTTTGACGATCTACAACTCCTACCTCTGTAGAGGGATTACTTGTCAGCGAAAAACCAGCATCTTTTGCTTTCGCGAATGCATCTTTCCAGGTCATGTTTTTTAAATCGGGCACGGTTGCATCTTGCAGTGTTTTTGTGCCTGTGCCCTGATTTGTGTCGCCACCTGAAAAGAACGAGGGAAAAACACGGCTTGCAAGAAAAATACTAAAACCGAGCAAGATGAGCGTTGAAAGCAGGATAAGTGCAGTTGTGACTGTGGCGAAGCGCGATTCTTTTTTCTTTTTCTGCGCCTCGTCGGGATACAGATCACGCTGAAACGGACGTGTCGTACCCGCGTCAGCGGGTGGGTAATACTGCGCTTGATTGTTATAGTCAAGCGTTGGCCCACCATTGTTAAAGCCCGATTGCGGGCCATTGCCCCCATTCGCACTTTGAATGTATGTCTGCTGATCGGGAACGGGCGGGATGCCTGCAAAACCGTTGGCTATTGTCGCGCCGTTTGCCATCTCTTCCAACTGGGCCGCGCCCTGCTCTACGTTTTGCGTATAGGGAGCGGGCACAAGCGCGTTATTTGGTGCAGAGGCACTTGCTTTCGCGGGTACGAGTGGGCCATTGTTGACACGTGAGCTGCTATTTGCAGGACGCGGTGGGATAGTGTTAAAGGAAGAAGCACCTGCCGCAGTTTTCAGGCCACCGGAACTAAGTTTTGTAGGGATGCTCTCGCCCAACTCTTCTCCGCCCAGCACCTCTAACGCACGGGCCAGCGTACTCCCGTCGCGATAGCGCATCTCCGGCACTTTTTCGAGGCAGCGCATAATAATATCTTCGAGTGCCTGCGGAATACCAGGGTTGTATTGCGTCGGTGGAATTGGCGTATCTTGAATGTGCTGCATCGCTACAGCGACAGGAGTGTCGCCGTCAAACGGTGTGCGGCCAGCCAGCATCTCATACATGACGATGCCGAGCGCGTAGACATCGGCGGCGGGACTCACGATCTCACCCTGCGCCTGCTCTGGTGCGTAGTATTGCACGGTTCCAAGCGTCATACCTGTAGTTGTCAAACGCTCGTCATTGATATCTTTATAGACACTGGCGATGCCAAAGTCGGTAAGCTTGATCGAGCCATCGCGCCCAACAAGAACGTTTTGCGGCTTCACATCACGGTGAACAATCCCACGGCGATGCGCCGCGCCCAGGCCAAGCGCGACATCGTGGGCGATAATGATCGCGCGGTCAATAGCCAGCATCTGCATCTTACGTGAGCGTAAATAGCGACGCAGGTCGGCCCCGTCAATCAACTCCATCACGATGTAATAGCTACCATCGCTTTGCCCATAGTCGTAGACCTGCACGATATTGGGATGCTGCAACGCCGATGCAGCCCTCGCCTCGCGCTGGAAACGGGTGACGAACTTGGGGTCGGTACTGTAAACCTCACGCAGCACTTTAACAGCGACAATACGCTCCATCCGTGTGTCATTTCCACGATAGATTGTTGCCATACCCCCACGCCCAATGGGTTCCTGTAACTGGTAACGATCACCTAAAACTTCGTTTTGCATAGCTCTCCGCACTGTACCAATGCCCACATCTCGCTCACTCTGAGATGCAAGTCATCCTGCTTACAAACACAAGGCGTAGGTCGATGGCACGTTGTCGTCGATTACGTCCTTCCTCACAAAGGGATAAGTAAGTTTGTTCTCTTTTGCGTCACTATTTTACCCCATTTCGCGGGATATTGGAACACCTTTACCCAAATTGGCAGGGGTTATACTTTGGTAGACGCATGAAACGGCACCGGCCCCAATGTACGCACATCTCCGACTCGCTTGGTTCTCTGTGACGCATCCATATGCTCTAGGAATGGCAATATATATTTTCTGGTTGTACCAAGCAGATCGCGGGCCTCCGCAACGGTCATCGTTGGATGCGTCTGCAAATATGCCGTTACTACCTGCAATGCCTGTACATATGTCGTTTGCGAAAAGAGGATACCATCGCCAATTTTCACAAGTTGGTTCTGCTCGATCAGGGCGGCCACAACCTCGACATCGGCCAGCAGCTCCGCCTCGCCGCGCGTTGGCGGCGTGAACGGGCTTGCGGCAAACGCCTGTAAAACGCGCTCAACCTGTCGCTGCTGCGCCACGGTAAAACGTGGTACATACCCTGCTAGACAAAGCAAGCTTCCGCCTGTTCGCGCTCCCCCTGACGCAACCGCTGTTGCTAGCACACCTGTATTCTGCAAGTACAAAAATACCTCGTTCGCCACTTTGGGGGGAAGGTTTAAGCGTGACCGCCACTCCTCTTTTGAGAGTCCGCCGCGCAAAGGATACTGGTGATGATACTCACGCACCAGACGAATAGCTGCCACCTCTAACATCTCCCACACATATTGAGCAAACCAAAACGTTCCAACGTGTATCACTCTTCCTTCTGATAACAACGTCTCTAGTGTATGTAACGTCACAGCATCCTCTAAGGTACTGTGCTTGGCAATGTCCATCAGCTCATAGCCTAAAAGTCCCTGTAGTGTAAGGGGGGTGGCGAAGGTAGGTATAGCCTTCACTGCAGCACCATTTTTGCGAAACATCCTTCTGTCGAGTGCCGCCAGCACAAGTTCTTCCGGCAAGCCCTGCGCCAATCGCTCTAACGCGTTCACAATGTGAGGTTGAAAACGTTTGTGGTAACGCGGCGACACATCGACGATCTCACCCCCGCCAATTGTGGTGCTGGGCGAGGGGATGCGAAGAATGAAACGGTCACGGCGCGTTACTACTGCTGGCCGCGTCAAACGTAATTGCACCCACGCACTTTGGCCGGGGCGCAGCTCTTCCACATCGAGGAGACGTACCTTCGCGGGTAGCTCCTGCGACTCTATATACAAATCAACCAGTGCATTATGCACAAGCGAACGGGGAGCGGTTGCGAGTAGCTCGATACGAGCGTCAAAGAGCCGTGTCGCGTGGATTTGGTTGGGCAGCGTCACCACATTGCCACGCGCAAGCTCGGAGCGCGACACGCCGGCAAGGTTCATCGCAACACGGCTCCCCGGCTGGGCCTGCTCAACCTGCCGCTTGTGCGTTTGCAGGGTACGAACGCGGGTACGCAACCCCTGTGGCAGTATCTCAACCTCTTGCCCAACCTTGAAGCCGCCATCTATGAGTGTACCCGTGACAATGGTCCCAAAGCCAGTCATACTAAAAACACGGTCAATCGGCAGACGGGGCCGCCCAATGTTTTGCCTGTCTTGCGCGTTTGCCAGTACACGATCAAGTTCCGCAAGCAACGTTGGAATACCCTGTCTTGTGTAGGCGGAAACGGGGATAATCGCGGAGTTGGCAAGCGTTGTTGCTTTGAGACATTCCGCAACCTCTTCTTGCACCAATGCAAGCCATTCTTCATCAACAAGATCAGCTTTGGTGAGGACGACAATACCATGTTGCACATGTAGCAGGTCGAGAATGGCGAGATGCTCGCGTGTTTGTGGCATCATACCCTCGTCCGCTGCAATCACCAGCAGGGCCGCATCAATCCCGCCAACGCCCGCCAACATGTTCTTGATAAAGCTCTCATGCCCCGGCACATCAACAATGCTCACCTCGCGACCACTGGGCAGCGTGAGCCACGCGAAGCCCAGATCAATTGTCATGCCACGCGCTTTTTCTTCGGCCAAACGGTCTGGATCAATGCCTGTCAATGCCTCCACCAGTGTTGATTTACCGTGATCGACATGTCCTGCTGTGCCAATACAACTCATCCGTGTGCCTTCTAGCTTCTACATTGTACCCATACATCCGATTTTATCATACCCCACATCGTACCATATCCAATGACGTTAGAAGCGGCAACACGCTAAAGCATATTTGATAAAAACCCACAAAAAATTGACAAAACAGTACGCGTACCACTATAATCGTATGGCTATAAATATTAGTAGCATTTTTACGTATGGACATCTAGTATTTCTATAGAATGCCCCTGGGCCACATAATTCGCAGGCGACCACGTTATTTATAGGAAATAGTGCAACAGCTTCCTAACGTTATAGGAAAAGAGGACATATGAGTACAGAAATACGGCGTGTGGGGAGATATGAACTACAAGAACGTTTGACGCACACCAACTCATCAGAACTATGGCGTGCTTATGACCCACAGCTACGAAAACATGTCGCTCTAAAGCTGCTGGCGACCCAGACGCGAGGCGACTCAGAATATCCCAAAAGATTTATTGATGAAATCACGGCACTCATTCCTCTTCGCCACCCAAACATCGTACCTTTGTATGATGCGCGTATCTTTTCCCCGCCAGGTGCCGAAACCACACTGGCTTATATCACCACCGAATACATTCAGGGGCAAACACTTACAGACCGTATACAGACGACGCAACGCACGGGGAGGTCGCCCCACTGGGATGAAATCGTGCATCTCTTCATCTCCATTTGCACAACTATTGAATACGCTCATGAGCAAGGAGTTGTACATGGCGATCTGAAACCAAACAATATCCTATTACGTCCAAACTCGAACTATACACTTGAACCGATAATAACAGACTTTGGTCTTCCTCGCATCCTGGGCAGCGCGACCAACGCGCACACTCGCCGCTCCCTTGATGCCATTCTTTATATTTCTCCAGAGCAGGCTAAAGGTGGGCCACCCGATGAACGAAGTGATATCTATTCGCTTGCGGTTATGCTTTATGAGATGTGCACGGGGATGGTTCCGTTCCAGGGGTCGCGTCCAATCTCTATTTTGATGCAACATGCTCAGGCGGTTCCGCCGTCGCCGACGCTCATTGCGCCAACGATTCCCCCCGGCCTCACACATGTTATTATGCGTGGTCTGGCAAAAAAGCCCGAAGACCGTTTCGCCAATGCCTCTGTGATGGCTCTCGCGCTCACTAACGCGATACATGGGAATGCGTTGATGAACATACAAGAAGAATTCCCACTTTCGTCCTATCCTTACGCTGGAAACACATCGCTCGCCCATAGTATGAGACAAGAAGTTGCGCTAAAAGAGCATATTCAATCCACTCAACCTATGTTTATTGAACGTAGAAGGCGGCGTAGACGCCAAAACGCGGGTATTGGTCTTAGTCTCATTGTCATAATGGCACTGCTTGTCACCGGACTTGGCGTTTTTCTCTCACCAAAGGGATCGGCCTCGACGACTAGCGCGACGGGTCACGCAGCCTTTATTAGCACGGGCAAGGTGAATGTGGGCGATGGGTTACACGGACTCAACGATGAGTTACAGATCGACGTTACCGGAATTGCGCCCCCCTCAACTACCCAAAGTTATTATGGTTGGTTGCTCCCCGATAAAACTTTAAGCGAGTCTGCCCCTATCTCACTGGGCAAACTTACTGTTACAAATGGCGCAATCCATCTTCTTTACGCTGGTACACAAGACCATAGAAATCTGCTGGCATCGACCAGTCGCTTTCTGATCACACAGGAGAGCGCGACGATTCAACCCACTATTCCGTCGGTGGATACCAAGCGGTGGCAATATTACGCGGAGGTTCCACAGGTGGTAGGGCCGGCGGGTGGCTTTTCGATGCTCAATCATTTTCGGCATTTGCTTGTCGATTTGCCCGAACTGCAAACGCTCAATCTGCATGGCGGTCTGACGACGTGGTTGCTGCAAAACTCGCACACCGTCGCAACGCTCGCCGCAGCCGCGAAAGCCGCTCTTCTCGCGCACAATTACGCTCTCGCTCGCGAGAATAGCATACTTATTTTGGATTATCTGGATGGGAGATCATACGTACAAAACGATCTTCCGCCGGAGGTAAACCTTCCTACAGGCACGATGAATGACGAAATTCCGTTACTCAGCCCAAATCCACAGAGTACAGACGCCGTAGGGTACATTCGTCTCGTCGGCCTGCATCTTACTGGAATGCTTTCTTTGTCGCCCGCAACACAGGCACAGCGTCAGAGCGGCTCACAAATTATTACCACGTTAGATACTGTGCGTGACGCGTTGCAACAGACTCGTGATGATGCTAAAATGCTTGCAACATTGGACGATACCCAGTTCGCCCAGCCCTCTACGTCCGCACTAGTAGATGATATGGTGACGCAGACACAAGGGGCATATACGGGCAAGGTTAACCAGAAGGGCCAGCAGGTCAGTGGAGGTACGATGTGGGTGTACAACGCAATTCAGCACCTTGTCAATTTTACGATAGTGCGTTACGTGTCGTCGAATTAACTCGTGCAAAAGAAAGGAACATCTGATGTCGGACTATACCGTGTATTCAACCGACGGTGGGCGCATCCGTCCTGACGAGAAAGCGGGTACGCCGGTCAAAAAAAGTGATGGCATCGTGCGTATTATGCGTGATCGCAAGCAGCGCGGTGGGAAAACCGTCACCATGATTACGGGTGTTCCCGCAAGCGAAGAGGCTCTTACGACGTTGGCACAACAGCTCAAGAAACTGTGTGGCTCCGGCGGAACCGTCAAAGACGGTATCATTGAGATACAGGGCGACCACTGCGATAAAGTGCAGACAAAGCTTACAGAGCTTGGATACAAGGTCAAACGCGCCGGTGGGTGATGCAGGATGCGGCATAAAGTGTACGGCTTTCTTCTCCGCCTGTCGCTTTAGAAACAGACGAAGAAGATTGTTTGCTAAAAAACTTACACTTGCAGGGACGAGTTACCCGCGCTCCACTTATGCAAAGATAGGTTTACCAGCGTAATTTTTCTTTCAGGCTCACATAGCGGGGATTGCCGATGATGAGATGATCGAGCAGTTCAATATCCAATGCTTTGCCGGCATCCACGAGCTGGCGTGTGACCTCCATATCTTCGGGCGAGGGCGTGGGGTCGCCGCTTGGATGGTTATGGGCAACAATCACGCTGGGACAGTTGCGGATGACGGCGGAACGAAAGACCTCAGCCGCGCGCAATACGGAACTATTCACGGTTCCCTTGTAGCGCATAACGTTCTCGATCACATTGTTTTTTGTGTCAAGGCTCAGGATACGCATCTCTTCGTGCGGTAAATACATCATGTCCATTCGCACAAGGTTCGCGGCATCGTCCGCTGATTTGATCTGGTATTTCTCTTCCGATGAGGCTCGCCCCAGACGTTTCCCGATCTCTAGCGCGGCCAATAGCTGGGCAATCTTCGCCTCGCCCAGGCCATGCTCGTTAGTCAGCTCGCCAAAGCTTACACGTGCCAGCCCCTTGAGTCCGCCGTACTTGGCGAGAAGTTTTCCAGACAGTTCAAGCACGTTGTCGCGCTGTGTTCCTGTGCGTAGCACAATGGCGAGCAGTTCGGTCTGTGAGAGACATTCCGCGCCTTCGCTGCGTAAGCGTTCACGAGGTCGCTCGTCGAGGGGCAGGTCATGAACTGTTGCATGATATTCAATCCGTCTGGTGGGTGCTTTCTCACCGATTTTCTCAAGTGGTGTGGCGGGTATCGTGGTGAGCGCGTTACTAGTTGTAGACATAGTAGAAGCCAATCTCCTTCTGTGCCGTTTCTGCGGCTTAATGAGACTGACAATACAGTATGTACACCAAAAATGCAAGAGGTAAAGCTAAAAGAGTATAATATTCTTCTAAAACTGGTGTCTATACGTCCGCGTTGACGTACACAACACCTTTGCTAGGGGCGGCGTATCCTAGCGCTCGTAATACAAAATTCTTCCACAATTCGTACAGGTTTGTAGCTCGGAACTAATACGGACACGTTGTAGCTCACTCGGTGTCAAAATGACACGACACCACTGACACGACCCCTGTTCAACCTTAGAAATTGCCCGCCCCTGCTTCCCTTTCCTCATTGTGTCATAGCGTTGCAACAATTCGGTAGGTACGGCGGTTGCCATCTGGCTCCGTCTGGTGTGCGTCTCCTGGTATCGCGCCTCTATCTGTTCGCGCCGCGCCACGAGTGCGGCACTCTCTTTTTCCCAATCCGCCTCCACTTTTTGTAAATCACGCAGTTTGCGCTGCACCGTCTCCTGCAATACCTCCGTCGTGTCCATGACCTCATACACTACCTCCTCCTGACGGTGATGTTGTGCCCGCAGTCGTTGCACCTCTTCGTGAAGTGAATTCAGGTCTTTCGAGTTGACACTAGACCCGCTATACAGTCTCTGCTCCTGAATATTCAGACGACGGCCCAGGTCCTCAAGCGACCACTCAGACTCCTTTTGTACCTGCTCGCCCGCGTGTAAATGCTGTTGCGCGGTAGCATATATTGTCTTAGCCTTGTGCAACGCGGTATTTCCCTGTAACGCTTGCGTGACGCTTTGCTTTTCAGCGTTCAAACGATCTAGTTCAAGGTCAATTTGCTGTAATTGGAAGAGCGTACTTGTTACTTGTGCTGTACTCATGTGTCGCAAATTCCTCCTTTGTGACGGATGCAATGGTAGCGTCGGACTACTATTGTACTGCTTATTTGACATAATCGCAAGTTTCCCCGCGCGTCGTTGATTAGCACAGGTGGTGTACATTCTACAAGGTTATCGCCAGACAAGAAGGCATCCTAGCACGAAGCCAATAGGGGCTTAAGTGACCCTTCTAACGTTTCCAAGTACATACTACACCCAATATTCGCGAGTATAATAGAACCAACTACACAACGGAGGCATCGTTATGCAAGAAAATATGTCCGAACAGCCGCTTGATCCGGCGTTTCGTCCACTCACGAAAACTGAGCGGCGCAGCCTGTGGCTAGGAGAATATGAGAAGCAAGATTTTGCGCTGCAAACATGGATTCGTCTAGTTGAGCAGCAGCAGACAGAGATAGAGGTTATGTTTCAGATGCACGGCATGCTCGTCTTTGGCACAATGATTAGTACAGCCGCCTATGCTCGCTTTCATATTGCTCTGTATGAAGGGCTGTATCGCCAGGAAGAGCCGGAGACCGCGGACGCTTTACAACAGTATTATACAGCACTTGTGCCAGCAGCCGATCAACCAGAGATGGGGCCGGAGGGCCTACCCTTCATTTTCCGCTATGCTCATCTTCGCGCTACCACCTTGATGAGTGCTGGTCACAAGGTGAAACTTCCCTACTGGCGGGGCAAGCTAGCCGAGGTGGATGCGTTCGTGATTGGCGCAAGTGCTGGTGAGTAGGTGCAAAGGGCAGACACACAGAAAGATATGCTTCTCTATTGCTAAAGTTGCATATCTTTCTGTATCAATACGTAACAAGATCAGGGGTTAATCTGCACCGTTGTGCCAATGGGCGCCCAGTTGTAGAGCCAGGCAGCCGTACCAACAGGCATTGCGACACACCCGTGTGTACCCCATTGCCAGCCATATACGGGGTCATAGTGCCAGCCATTTGTGCCAGGGCCATACACGCTATGCCACCATGAGTCATGCAGGAAGTAGCCACCTGCGCCCCACTCTAGCGCGTAGTTGATGTGGGTTGGTGGGTAATAGTACGGTGAGCCAACGGGCCAGGGCGAGTAAAACGTGGTGGGACTCATCTTGGCAAAAACGTGGTAGGTTCCGGTTGGCGTCGCAAGCGCGGGGCGACCACTCATAATCGCCGCGTTGAAAACCTGTGTCCCGTTTTGGTAAGCATACAGCCATTCGTGAGACAAGCTGACAACGATGACTTTGCCTTGTGCTGTAGGCGGGGGTGAGCCACCGCCACCATTGCTGAACGCGATCAATCCTCCGTAGATGTAGAGGGGGGAGCTACTGAGGTTTGAGATGCGATACCAGGTGGAGATACCGCCCCAGACGATCTGTCCAGAGACGGAGGCGTAGATGGTGACATTTGTGTTTGGAGCATCGGTAAAGGCTAGCGCGCTTCCCGTGCTTGGGCCTCTACGTACATTTGCGTAGCCAGTAGTATAGCCTGTTTGTGTGCCCAGCGCGTTGGTCGCACCCTGTGCAGTCGTTTGGTGTGCCGTCGCCGCATACGAGTTGGGACTTGCGCTAAAGGCCAAACAGAATGCCAGTAGCACGGCTAGAGAGATCGCATAAGAAATTTTTTTGATAGTACCATGCATAGTTGGGTTCCCCCTTATTACTAATATATGCCCTCTAGCATGAGTATAACTGATGTATTCATTAGATACAAGTGATCTATTTCACATTTTCCGAATGTATCTATCCACACAACAAAACAGGTTGGGGGAAGCCTCCAACCTGTTTTGTTGTGTATTTAAAAGACTAGAATAGCGACATCTGTTGTGGCGGCTCTTCCTCTTTTTTTGCTTTTTCTGCGATGGGTGCTACCTCGACGGCGATGCGCTCGGCCTCTTCGATAAGCTTGGGGATTTTTCGGAAGTCTTCACGAATGACATCTTTTAACGCAACTTGATGCAGACCGGCGGCTGGATGATACATAGCGATACATACTCGACCCGCGACTTTACGAGCGCGACCATGAATGGTACTAATCTTCTCGTTTCCAAAGAACTTTGTCATCGAGTAGCGGCCCAGCGTGACGATTACCTGTGGTTGAATAGCCTCTATTTGCCGATCAAGGTAGTTATCACAGGCTTTAATCTCTTCTGGCAATGGATCGCGATTATTTGGTGGGCGACACTTCACGACATTTGTGATAAATACATCGGCGCGTTTTAGCTCGATACTTCCCAGCAGTTCATCGAGGAATTGTCCCGCCGGACCGACAAAGGGACGCCCCTGCTTGTCTTCATGAAAGCCGGGACCTTCACCGATGAAAAGTATTTTGGCGTTAGGTATGCCCTCACCAGGTACTGCTTTGGTGCGCCCTTTACAGAGATTACATTTTGAGCAGGTGGAGACCTCTACCGCAACCTCTCGTAGTATCTCCTCTGATGCCATAGCCATTGTTTCCTCTTCTTGGCACACAAAAAAAGTGCGACAGTACGAAATAGACAGAGAGAGTGCAGAGAAATCCGCGCGGTCTCTCTGCACATTCAAGAATTACTTAGTGTTACAAACGACGCTCTGGTGGGCGTTGGTTGAAGCCACCGTTGTCGCGGCGTGGGGCATCGCCGGAGCGGTTGTTGCCACCGGGGCCCATGGGGCGACGCTGGCCGAAGCCACCACCACTACCACCACCTTGATTGCCACCAGTACCGCCTTGATTGCCGCCACGGTCTCCGCCGTAGCCGCCGCGATCACGGTTGCCGCCACGATCTCCACCGTAGCCGCCGCGATCTCCATAGCCACCACGGTTGGGTGCGCCACCTTCACGGTTGCCGCCGCCATAGCCACCACCGCCTGGGCGACCTGGGCCGCCACGACCTGGGCCACCGCGACTGGGGCCACGCTCGCTCTCTAGCTCAGCTTGTGATGGCATCTCGCCGCTCAAAGCCGCTTTTCGCGAGAGGTTGACACGTCCCTGACCATCGACCTCGATCACCATCACAGTGATCTCGTCGCCGACAGAAACAACATCCTCTGCACGCGTGACCGGATAATCGGCAAGCTGCGAGGTACGCACAAGACCCTCTTTGCCCGGCAAAATCTCGACAAAGCAGCCGAAATCAACGAGACGGCGCACCGTTCCCGTATAGATGCGCCCAACCTCGACCTCTTCGGTCAGGCCGCGCACAGCATCCATCGCAATTTGCATCGCCTCGCCAGAGGTCGCGGAAATGTTGACGGAACCATCATCCTCAATATCAATCTTCGCGCCGCTCTCCTCTTGAATTTTGCGGATCATTTTGCCACCTGGTCCGATGACCGCGCCGATCTTATCGGGGTTGATCTTAAGGGTCTGGATACGAGGTGCGTAGCCTGATAGTTCTTCACGGGGAGCGTCGATCGAGTCGAGCATCTTCTCCATGATAAACATGCGCCCTTCGTGGGCCTGCTCAAGAGCCTTCGCCATGATTTCGTAGGTGATGCCCTTGACCTTGATATCCATTTGCAACGCGGTAATACCGTCAGCAGTACCCGCGACCTTGAAGTCCATGTCTCCCAACGCGTCTTCGATGCCCTGGATATCGCTCAGAACGGCCCATTTACCGGCTCGTTCACCCTCGCCTGTGATGAGGCCCATCGCCACACCAGACACCGGCGCGTGAATAGGTACGCCCGCGTCCATCAGCGCAAGAGTTGTGCCACAGACCGAACCCATCGAACTGGAGCCGTTGGATGAAAGAATGTCAGAAACGGCGCGGATCGTGTACGGGAACTCGCTCTTTTCTGGAATAACCGCCGCAATAGCGCGCTCCACGAGTGCCCCATGTCCAATTTCGCGACGACCTGGGCCACGCATCGCTTTGCTCTCGCCCGTTGAATACGGGGGGAAGTTGTAGTGATGCATGAAGCGTTTGTTGCCGCCAAAGCCAATGCCGTCCAGTATCTGCTCATCGCCGGGTGAGCCAAGTGTGGCGACACTCAACACCTGGGTCTGGCCGCGCGTGAAGATGGCGGAGCCATGTGTTCGTGGCAAGAGGCCGACTTCACAGCTAATGGGGCGAATGGTCTTGAGATCGCGCCCATCGGGTCGTACACTATTGTCAAGGATGTTGTTGCGTACGTACGATTTCAGTTCTTTCTCGTAGAAGGTAATAATCTCCTTCAAACGATCTGGATACTGTGTCACCAGTGCCGCGATCAACTCATCTTGCACAGTGCTGAGAGCCGTTGCACGCGACGCCTTGTCGGGGCTATGGAGGGCTGTTTCAAAAAGTGGGCGTACGAACGCGGCCACCTTTGAGCGTAGGTCTTCATCAACAGGGGTAGGCGTGAAGGAACGTTTGGTCACGTTCACATCCTGCGCCAACTTCTCCTGCATCTTCACAATGTCTTGTAAAGCCTCTTGTCCAAAGCGAACCGCTTCAAGCATCTTGGCTTCGGGCAGTTCTTTCGCACCTGCTTCAACCATCATCACGGCGTCGGCTGTCCCAGCGATTGCGAGATCAAGTTTGCTGCTCGCCAACTGTGCTTCAATCGGATTAACAACCAGTTGATCGTCGATATAACCGACGCGGACAGCACCGACGGGGCCAGCGAAGGGGATGTTCGACACCGTTAAGGCCGCCGAAGCGCCAACAATACCGAGCAGGTCAGGATCATTTTCTGCATCTACCGAAAGAACGGTGATGACAACCTGCACATCGTTGCGGTATCCTTTGGGAAAGAGAGGACGGAGAGGACGGTCTGCGAGGCGGCAAGCGAGAATAGCGTGTTCAGAGGCTCGGCCTTCGCGTTTAATAAAGCCACCAGGAATCTTGCCTGCGGCGTACATGCGCTCTTCTACATCTACGGTAAGTGGGAAAAAGTCTATGCCTTCACGAGGCTCGGAACTCCCAACGACAGTTGCCAAAATGACGGTCTCGCCATAACGCACTAGGACCGCGCCGCTGGCTTGCTCAGCCACGCGTCCGGTCTCAATGCTCATGACCCGACCACCGATGACAGCTTCTTGACGATGAATCATGTTTCCTCCGATTATTTGTCACCTCAAACGTATTGCTTTTGTTGTCTTTGCCCAGTCAGTGTGCTTTTCTCTTTTCACTCAACACCTGGGAGACGCTTGTTTTTTCTGTGACTATTCAATACCCATGCTACCACATACCTATCATACAACTACCGTCTGGGTTAGCCAAGCTTCTTAGTGCCACGGCTCTGGCTCTTTTGATGTGTACGTTTGTAGTTGTACGCACTTGCCATTTCGTAGAATAACGTTGTGTGTGGGAGTTTAATTTAGCTCTCGTCTCTTTTTACCACAAGGAACATACGATAGGGGGAAATGTAGGAAAGCGGTTCGGCGCGGCACATGCCATCGTGTTTATAAAGGCGTTTCGTGCGCCGAACGCAGCAATCCCGATACTAGTGGCGCAAACCAAGCTTCGCGATCAATGCGCGATAGCGGTCTGGGCTTTTTTTGCTGAGGTAGGAAAGCAAACGGCGACGCTGTCCAACCATCATCAGGAGGCCGCGGCGTGAGTGGAGGTCATGCTTATGTGCCTTGAGATGATCCGTCATCTGATTGATGCGCCGTGTCAGGACAGAAACCTGCACCTCTGGCGAACCTGTATCAGTCTCGTGTACGCGAGAACCCTCGATAATTTCTGTTTTTTCTTCTAATGTCAATGCCACGCTCTTAAATCGCCTGCCTTTCGGAATAGAGATACTAACCTTTGCATTATAACATGGATGGTCTATAGACGCAATTGCGATAGGGAGACCACCAGGGTCTCCCTATCCATGCTACGTCGGCTATGCGTTCATCGTTACTTGACGATAACCTTTGCGCCGACCTCTTCCATCTTCTTAACGATGGCGTTGGCCTCATCCTTCGAGATGGCTTCCTTGATTGCCTTTGGAGCCTCGTCAACAACTGCCTTTGCCTCTTTCAGGCCAAGTCCGGTCAACTCGCGTACAACCTTGATGACGTTGATCTTGTTGGGGCCGATCTCGGTCAACACTGCGTCGAATTCGGTTTGCTCTTCGACAACTGGCGCAACATCGACAGCGGCGGCAGCGGCGGCGGGCGCGACTGCGGTAGCGGCGGCGGCACTTACGCCCCACTTCTCCTGAAGGGTCTTGCTCAATTGAACGAGTTCGAGAACGTTCAACTTCTCGATTTCTGAGATAATTGTTTCTACGGACATGTTTTTCTCCTTTTTCGGTTATCTACTCGGCGGCGGCTGTGCCACCGTTAAGCTGATCGGCGTGTGCTTGTAGCACGTAACAAAGATCGCGCAATGGCGCGGTCAACAAGCCATAAGTTGTCGCCAGAGGTCCCTGGATTGTTCCAACGACATCGGCCTTCGATTGCAGTTTGCCACCCGGCAACTTGCCCAGATTGTCAACCTGGTCGGCGGTCAATGAGCGACCACCCAGGATGGCTGATTTGAGGACAAGAATTTTCGAGGTACGGATATAGTCGGAAACGACCTTCGCGGCGTTTACCTCGTCATCAAAGCCCCATGCAACGGCTGTCTGACCATTGAAGATACTATTGTCAATGCCCGTCATGTTGTTGCGCTCGGCGGCGATACGCAGAAATGTGTTCTTCGCAACCTGAAATTCCAGGTTAGAAGCACGCATTTTTGCGCGTAGGTCGTTCATGTCTTTAACGTTAAGACCCTGTGTTTGCACTAGAATTGCCACAGTCGCGCGATTAAGCTTTTCCGTTAGCTCTTCAATTTTTCCTTGCTTCTCTTTTGTTGGCATGTATGTTCCTCCTTCCCCACAATATGTACAAAAAAACCTTCGGTTCTCTACAAACCGAAGGGTGGGAGGCGCGTATTCTATTTGCGAGCATCAATCCCTGTTACGCTCGCTCTTCGCGAAAGACCAGGGCACATCTACCTATAAATAGTCCACTCCCTCGGCAAGCTGACCTCTGTCATTTCGATGTTTGTGGCATATAGCCGCACACATACTTGCTGTCTTCGGTTGACCAGAATTGACCCTATTATACAGGGTCTCGCAGGCAAATGCAAGACCCAAAACGCAGGGAGACCCTCGCGGCCTCCCTGCTGTCCCGTATCTCTAGTTGTACAATAGTTACGGCTTCAATGCGGTTGCGGTGGCAACATCCAGGCGAACGCTCGGCGACATCGTAGATGAGAGTACAACGCTCTTCACGTAGGACCCCTTCGCACCCGATGGCTTGGCGCGCATCACAGAGTCGATGATTGAGGTGATGTTTGTCATCAACGCATCCTCGCTGAACGAGAGTTTGCCGGCTGGTATGTGGAGCAACGCGGTCTTGTCAACTTTGAACTCGACACGACCCGCTTTAACTTCGCGAATGGTTTTAGCGAGATCGAACGTGATTGTGCCAGCCTTTGGGCTGGGCATGAGGCCGCGCGGTCCCAATTTCTTACCGAGACGGCCAACTTTGCCCATCACATCAGGTGTGGCGATTGCCACATCGAAGCCTGTCCAATCCGCTTCGATCTGCTTGATGATGTCATCAAGACCAACGAAATCCGCGCCAGCACTCTCTGCTTCCGCGACCTTTTCGCCCTGCGCGAAGACCAGCACCTTTACATCTTTTCCGGTTCCTGCTGGCAACATCGCAACGCCACGAACCATCTGGTCCGCGTGACGTGGGTCTACACCAAGTTTCATGTGTACTTCAACGGTGGGGTCGAACTTGAGATAGTTCATCTTCTTGAGCAGCTCAACCGCTTCTTTTGGCTCATACAGCTTGGTGATGTCCACAAGCTTCTGTGCTTCGTTATATTTTTTTCCGTGCTTAACTGTCATCTTCTTACAGCCCTCCTTGAGGCTAAACAACCGCAGTAACTTTCGGGCAGGACTACTCGATAGTGATACCCATGCTTCGCGCAGTGCCAACAATCATGCCTTCCGCGCCTTCAATATCAATGGCGTTGAGGTCTTTCATCTTCAGCTCCGCGATCTCACGCAACTTGGCGCGATTGATTGAGCCAATTTTGGTTTTGTTGGGCGTGGCGGAGCCTTTTTCCACACTGATGGCCTTTTTCAAGAGGTCCGGCACTGGCGGGGTCTTCGTGATAAAGGTAAAGGAACGATCCTCGTAAATGGTAATTTCGGCTGGGATGACCATGCCGGCTTGATCGGCGGTACGGGCATTGTACTCTTTGCAGAACATCATGATGTTGACGCCCTGTGGTCCAAGTGCAGTACCGATTGGGGGTGCTGGGTTCGCCTTCCCTGCCGGAATCTGTAAACGGACTACGGCCTTGATACGCTTTGCCATGTTCTTGTAAAACTCCTCGAAATGACTTAAATCTTCTCAACCTGGAGAAAGTCCAGCATCACCGGCGTCTCTCTTCCAAAGAAAGAAACAAGCACGGTGACTTTGTTCTTGTCCGCGTTGACTTCGCTGACTGTACCAATAAATTCGGTGAATGGGCCATCAATAACGCGCACACTCTGACCTTTGGTGAAGCTGACCTTCGCCTTTGGCTTCTCGGTCTCTTGCGTAACCTGTTTCAGGATGGTTTTCATCTCATGCTCTTGCAAGGGAATGGGACGAGTGCCGGAGCCGACAAAACTTGTTACCCCTGGTGTGTTACGTACAACATACCATGCTTCGTCGCTCATCACCATCTCGACTAAGACATAGCCGGGAAAAGTTTTGCGCTGTACCGTGCGCCTTTGGCCCTGCTTGATCTCAACCTCTTCCTCCATGGGCACAACGACGCGGAAGATTTTGTTTCGCATATCCATTGATGCGATGCGTGCCTCAAGATGGGTCCTGACCTTGTTTTCATAGCCAGAGTACGTGTGAATGGCGTACCACTCGCGTTCTCCGGTCTCTATCATGTTTGTCGATGAGAGTATTTTGATCGGCTTCTCTACTTGCTCATCTTTTTGTGTGTGTTCAGTTGCCACGGCGTTCTCCCTCACACTGCTTTCTGCTGAAAAAAATACGTGCTATGGTAGTGGGTACTCTTTTCACAAAAATCTTGACAGACGTTTTATTTACCGCCGCTTATGAGTAGGAAGAGATGGTATAGTCCATAGTCCAAAAGAGACAGTGCTGCGCCGATAATGCCAGAGAGCACAATGACGATGACTGTCATGTTACGCGCCTCTTCAAAAGAGGGCCACGTCACTTTATGACGCAGTTCGTAGTAGGCGTCGAACGCGAAGCGGCCAACCCGACTGTTGCGGAACCGCACAAGCCACGTTGGTTCTTTGGTATCACGTCGCGCTCTGCTCTCTTGCACTACACGTTCTTTCTTTGGCTCGCTGCGAACGACTGCGCTCTTCACGGATGCTTTTTCTATCGGTTCTTTCGCGGAACTGGCCCCTTTGCGCTCTTCACGAGCCATGTCGCCGATACTCTTGGTGGAGATTGACGATTTGCTCTCCGGCTTGGTCTGCTCTGTTACGTCTTTGTCTTTGTCACGAGCCATCGCACTGATGCTCTTAACGGGCTGGTCTTTTTCGCTTGTCTTGAGGGTTGCCCGCGTAGCTTGCGATGCTGGACGAGTCGTATTCTTTTTCTTGTCAGCCATTTTGTTTGCCACGTTCGACCTTTCTGGACCAGTAATCAGTTGCGATTGTACATCATACATCTATAACGTAGACGACGCTTGGTACGCTGTACGTATAGCCTACTTGGTTTCGCGGTGAGGCGCACGAACCCGACAAGTATTGCAAAACTTCTTGAATTCGAGACGTTCAGGATTGTTCTTCTTGTTTTTTGACGTTGTGTAGTTGCGGCTTTTGCAGGTCGTGCAAGCCAGTGTAACCACAATGCGGTTCTCTTTGCCTTTGCTTGCCATTTCTTTCTCCTCTGGCTTGACAGGCCATTTAATGATAATAACAATAAAACTAGGGGTGTTAATCCGGCTATGGCATATAACGTAAGTGCTACTAAATATTTACCACCGAATCTTTAGGTCATTTTTAATAGAATATGCTGCACAGATACGAATGGGGCAAAGTGGATAAACACGGTGGGGCGAGCCGCCACCACTACTCTACTCCTCTTACGTCGCGTACGCGACCTTTCACTACAACACCCAATACCGTTTCTGTATGGCTTTGATACGCGCTCACGTGTGGAGTAGTGGCGGGGGCGAGCCGCTGCCACTACTCCACACCGAACGACTTTGTTTCCGTCTAGCTTTCGATCTTGGTGCAGATACCAGCACCAACAGTACGACCACCCTCACGAATGGCGAACTTGACGCCCTCTTCCATCGCGACTGGCTGAATAAGCTCAACCGTCATCTCGATGTTGTCCCCAGGCATCACCATCTCCACGCCCTCTGGCAACTTG
>Ga0123337_10002569_pt1 | contig 20572 bp, 26 predicted proteins | sample frozenSSSSmetaG_FD_89792 | JGI IMG/M metagenome (GOLD analysis project Ga0123337, IMG submission 89792) | Glacier valley bacterial and archeal communities from Borup Fiord, Nunavut, Canada, to study Microbial Dark Matter (Phase II) -... | ecosystem: Environmental > Aquatic > Freshwater > Ice >... | reverse complement strand
TCTCTTGATATAGGTGGCCGTGACAAAGGCTCAAAGAGCCGATGGAAAGATGCATGGAATCATCCATGCATAACATGAAGATTCTCCAAAGTGAGAATCCCCGGGTGCCTACATACAGGCACCCAACCTCTCTATCCAACAATGTCCTCCAAAATACAGGCGTCCGACACAAACGGTTCCTCCTTTCGACACCATCACCGACAATCCCTCTTCACTGACGAGCATTCTCATCTCCAGCACCATGACCACTCCTGGCAGTCGCCCTGGCCCTCCCGGGCATGCCGACCTTCACGGACTGAAGTCCACATGGTCGCAGGCCTTACAAATGCCATTTGCTACACTTCCTTTGCGCCTGGAAGGCGAAATCGCCGATCTCATCGTGTACGGCAAGATTCCCAAAGAGATTGACGGGACCTTTTATCGGATTATGGTCGACCCCATGTTCCCGCAGCTGCCAGAGGCCATCATTCCCATCGAAGGCGACGGCAACATCTCTGCTTTCCGCATTCACAACGGACAGGTGGATATGAAGATCAAATACGTCGACACCGAGCGCTTGAAACTGGAACGTAAGGCAAACAAACGGTTGTTTGGCCTCTACCGCAACCCGTTCACCCATCATCCGTGCGTGCGCGCCGCTGTTGACTCGACCGCAAATACCAACCTTGTCATGTGGGCAGGCCACCTCTTGGCGCTGAAGAAAGTCGCTCTTCCGTATGCTGTCGATCCTGATACTCTTGAAACCCTGGCCTACGACCCGTTCGCAGGCCAGGTCCAAGCAAAGACATTTACGGCGCACCCCAAAGTCGACCCCTATACCGAGGAGCTCGTCGTCTTTGGCTACGAAGCACGAGGCCTAACAAGTCTCGACATCGTCATCTATGCTCTAGATAAGACCGGTGTGAAGAGAGACGAGCAATGGATCAAGTCTCCCTGGTGCGGGATGATCCATGATTGTGCGATTACCGAGAACTTCATCATCCTCGTGATCTGGCCATTCGAGTCAGATATGGATCGCCTCAAAGCCGGAAAACAACACTGGGCGTGGGCCCCAAATCGCCCCGCTACTTTCATCGTCGCCCCGAGACGGCCGGGCAAGAATCTTCCCGCAGGTTGGCAGACGGGTGATTACAGAGTCTACGAGTGGAAAAACTGCATCTGCCTTCACACTGCTGGAGCCTGGGAGGGAAAGGACGGAAAGCTGTACATGGAGTCCTCTCGGATCTTTGATAACGAGTTGCTTTTCTTCCCCCCAGCGGACGGCAATGCACCGCCGCCGGTTGGCAACGCAGATTTCGTACGCTGGGAGTTCGACTTGAGCAAGCCCAGCGGAAGCAAGATACCAGATCCGCAGGTGGTCCTGGATCTCCCTTCTGAGTTCCCAAGAATGGACGAACGCTTCATGTCGAAGGAATACGAGTGGTTGTTCTTGGACGTCGTGCTTGGAGGGCAAGTAGCCCCTAGTGTCGTTGCATCCCTTAATGGTTTGGCCATGGTGAACACCAAAACTGGCAAGACTCAGTACTATAATGCTGGAGAGAACTGCAATACGCAAGAGCCTATCTTTATTCCTCGTTCTAGTAGTGCGCCAGAAGGAGATGGCTGGGTGTTAGCAATGGTTGAGAGGAAAGCCGCCAACCTCTCCCATCTTGTTTTGTTGGACACCAGGAACTTTGAAGAGCCGCTTGCCATCATTCAGTTACCCCTGCAATTGAAGAGCCAGATACATGGAAACTGGGTCGAATATTCGCCGGTTGGGGAGCGTAAAAGCCTTGTCCGACAAACGGGAAGCGTCCAAGTGAGTGGTAGAGGTGCTCTGGAAGCAGAGTACTAGCTTGGCAACTGAAGTGGTTCAAGAGTGAGGTGGATACGAATGGTTTTGTGTCCTTGTTTGGATTTGTGTAAAGGCCTAAGCGCTTATACAGTCGTAGTCGTAGATTAAATATTCAATGTGAAACTGGCAGTGACAAGTCATGTACTGCACGGAATACATGCATGCGCCTCTCTTTACTTCATTATTTTAGGCTCCCACTTAAGACAGTGGGTGTCCCCCACCTTGTTAAGTGTTGTTCTTAGTAAAATCCACTTCGCACGCGAGCTTTCGTATGAAGCTGGTCTTAGAACCCTTATTCCATGATAGATAATATAACTAATATCTTTCACTCCATCCCATAAAATTGGTTTCATCGTGGGTGATATAGTCGTCAACTATTGGCAGGAGGTTTATAATTTGACCCATCGCCATCTACTTAGAGAAGAAGCAATCTGGGGACATGTTTTGTCTGCTAGACGAGACCGATCCCTGGCATGTCAGCCACTATCATAGTTGAAGGGGCGCCAATGCAGGTTAGAGTTCCGGCTGCCTCTGAAGATCGTACTCTGATGTGCGAGTCGCCGCCCCTAGATCGTTTAAGAGTTTCACCAGGCCATTCACCAGCCTAGGTGATAGTCCCTCGCTGTTGCAAGCTCGATCCACAATGATCTCTGACACGGTCTGGATAACGTCGCACCCATCACCGAGAGAAGTAGTGGCGGGACCGTCGGCTCCGCGGCAACTGCTTTGAAGCATAGGCTTGTAGGAACCGTCATGGATGAATGCCTCGGCTTGCGTGATAGAAGTGCCGTTGAGGTACAAGATAGGTAAATCCCTGGTAGTAGTGATATTAGGAATTTGTTGCGGGTGGGTAATTGCGTCCTCCCGTATGCTTGTAAGTAATGAATATCCCAAAAGAACCAATCCTGCTTGATATACTATGACAATTTGAAAACTGGTCATACACTCGATCAATGTGAAAAAACGCAAGATCTGACCTGCATGCCAGATTGCTTCTCGCGCCTCGGGTGTCTGAGGCCAAAACTTCATTATCTGATACATTCGTCGGGACTCCTCTTCGCCTTCTTTACCTGCAAGTATTGCAATGTTTTCGATGGATACCATGAGACTCATCGATAAATATGACACTATGAAAAGTCCAATGTTCGCTGTGCCAAGCACTCTGTCGAAGGCTTGTTCGAAACTTTGGATTGTGGTTTTAAGCTCCATTCTACGAATTCGAATGCTTTCGAGTTCATTGTTTTCCCCGCCGCTTAGGCTCGCGCTTCGAAGACCTATTGCAAACAGGTGATGATCCACGATCATGCCCCCAAGTAAATGGAACGCCAGCTTTATGGAATGGGGTGTGTCACAGAACCCCTCAGCAGCGGAAATGTTAGGCATCGACGCCAGGAGTTCCATAACCTTGGGTGTACGACCAGGAAGTCGCGACAGATATAGTTCTTTCCACTGCGTAGAGCTCTTGGCCAGCCATAGACTCCGTGGATGTGGTGATGGCAGTCTGTATTCGAAAAAAGTGGTAGATGGCCTAACGTTCAAGGTCATTGAGCGTTGGTTATCGTATACACAGAAGCGTGTTGACAGCCTTGTAAGAAATTTAGCGTGATGCGGATTTATAGAAAATATTACGCCATGAGTACTGACCTTTTGTAGCTTTCCGCTGTGACCCATAGTGACCACTTCGCGTCGAGTTCGGTTTCATCTTCATGGGCGTGCGGCAAGGCTGTCGGGTAAGGCCACGCCTTGTCTCTGAGCTCTAAGCGCAGAAACTAAGAGTCAAAGAGTTACAAAACTGAGCTAAAGAAGAACCAATTGCTGACCACTCACGGTGTGAATGATGTCTGAGAGTGCCCCAGCCTGGTGAAGACTATATTCGTCCCCATGCCAGAGATCTAATTCAAGCCCAATCAGAAATGCTTGAAGAAGCTGTAATCTAGGTTTATGCCCTCTTTCAAGCTAAAATTAATTCCTTAGTGGTTGAGACTCTGTACATGGCCATTCAGGTACTCACTTTTTTCAAGATTACCGCTTGTAGCAGTTTATGTAACCTATATCCGAATTGGCGAAGTCTCTGGAAAGGGTTGGTGTGCGCGCCTGCAGCTATAATCATAGCTGCAAGTTCTACATTAGTGGAGTCTGGCTCGAAGGTCGCCGAATGGATCCAGGAATCGACCTTGTTATCTTGTTTCATCAAGAAACGGTGTGCTAGTAAATCCATCAAACGAGTGGATGGGAATTCCGTCTGGACACTTTGCAGATGCTCTGCAGACTGATTCAACGCTGCCAGCGTGACGAGCAGTCGATCGCGACTAGGCTGGTCAAAGCGCTCTTGAACCGGGGAATGAATATCGTTTAGCACAGTTGTGAGACTTTCCTGCATCAATCGACAATCGTCTGTGTCGAGATCGAGGGAAATGCTGACTTGAGGTCCTTTCCCTTGGTACGAGTATAACAGCGAGCTCTGAAAAGCGTGATGGCCTTGCTTTATGCGTTTCGTTATGACGAAGTCATCCTCGTCGTCGTTGGGAAAAAACTCAGCGATTGGATCCTCGAATAGATCAGGGAACCAATCATCATCTTGTACACAAAAGTTAATCCCCTGCCGTGATGTTCTGGCACAGATTCTTGGCCCTGGGTCGGAAACGCTTGGATAATCATGAGACTGATGATCCTCTTGAATGATTGAGTCGAAAAAGTGGGACATTTCGTCGCTCATTCCTACGTCAATGCATGGCAATGAGATGCTGGCGCTAGTGAACGATGGGCTGGTGATAATTGGTGACATTGCTCCATGGCGAGAACTGGATGGACCTTGCGCGAGTGGTAACGATGAAGTGCCGAGGTCAGCTTGATGCTCGACTATCGCATGGCTGCGCAAGGATTCTGGGGACGCTCGTTCGGCCAGTGCAGGGCCGCAGCGCAAGCCGCGTTTTCGACAACGGTGACATGGTTTTTCGTCGTGGCACTTTACCTTTGCTGCCGCACAAGGAGGGCAGGCTTTGATAACTCTCCGCAAAAACTTATGTTGATGTGTCGGCTGTTCACTAGGTAGGGAGTCATCTGGTTTGTGCAAAGCGGAGTGACGGTGGAGGAGGTCGCTAGGAAGGTCAGTGGCTTGATCATGTTGTGATATGGAAGTCGCTCAGGGGAGAGGAGCCTCACGTCCGGGAGAAGGATTTCCCACACACTGAACATGCAAAAGCTCTTCGATTGAAGTGGGATTGCCTGTGTCTCGCTAGATGGTCACTGCGGGAATAGCTGCGGTTACATTGTTCGCAGCGATGTCCTCCCTCCAGGTCGCCCGGAGGAAAAAGTCCATCGCGTTGAAGGTCATCAAGCGCGAAGACCGTCACCCCGTCAGAGCCCTCGGAAGCCATTAGATAGAGAGGCAGCAAGGTGAGGGTTTGGCCTATGCCTATATATTCGGCGACCTGACCACCGGGGGTCTCGATGGATCAAGTTGGACTGAAGTCGTGGGAGAGCAGTATACTGTACGGAATCCGTCGGATCAGATCATAGCGGGCAGCCCCACGAGAAATGATTCACATGAAGAAGAGAGGTATGGCATATGTATATATATATACATACGGACACTGTTGTATGTCAATTTGCTTTGAATTGTCGTCGGCTAGTCGACCATGAATCCGTCGTACAGTAACGATGGGCACGACCCCGCTTTCTCCGCATCGGTTAGTCTCGACCCCGCTGAAGTAGCTGAAGTACTGTACCGGTACCAGACTATATAGTACCATACATACATTAATAAAGGCGATAGTACGATTCCATCTATATAGTAGCGTGTTAAGGCAATAGTACTATTGCGTCTGTGTAGTACTATACGTACGTATATCACATTGTTATACCTTAAAAATGAGGTTATATTAATCACATGTATCTTAATCTATTTATATATTACTAGTTGATACTAATGCCATACTAGCAGTATATTAGCAGTACAAAAATCTGTATTATATTAGTATAATAGTCTTAGCAGTACAAAAATGATGTATTGTATTGCTAAGATACTGCCAAGACTTGTACTAGCAGTATTATGGCCAGTATAGTGCCAAGCTTCAGTATACTATTGCCAACACTGACAGCAGGTACAGCATCTACACCTAAGGCTTAGCTTCCACTTTCCGTACCTTCACTGTCAACTAGTAGCTATCTCTACAACAGCTACGGGTACGACAGCTGCAGTCGCGATGTCTCCAGCTACCACAAAAGGTGCCATTATCCGACGCTCCCCACGATGCACAAACCCTCGCCCCTAAACGCGTTCGCGCGATGTCTTTTGCGGCCAAACTCAACGCAAAGACCCTTCGCCAGCTACAGAAAGCATTTGAAGCAGATCCTGAGGTTGACTTCACGAAAGCCTTGCCGAAGAATTATAGTTCACGTCTTGCGAGTAGGATGGCCGATAAAGGTAAGCTTCTTCCTTCATCTCTAGATATCCATCAACTTACTGATGAGGTGCAGATACTAGCCCGCCAGCATATTCATCTTCCGATGATGAGGAGTCGGACGACTTCTCACCTATACCATTTCCAACAAGTCCTACAAGCATTGTCCATCCTCTATCTGATATGGCCCAGAAACTGCTTGGCATTCGCAGTGACAACATGGAGTCTACACCGAGTGCTGAATTGACGGAAGCCCTCGCCCACCTCTTACGGAAGAGCGAGTTGATATGGCAATCTCGCTCAACTAGGAATCGCTATGTTGCAAAGTGCAACAATAACCTCGTGCTTAAATCGATAAAGAGCTCGTCTGACTTCACTGAATACGCAACTTTGCAGTACCTTCAGCTCCACAGACCTCAAATACCAGTCCCTCGGCCACACGGACTGATTACCTCCGGTCAATCAGCCTACCTCCTAATGTCTTACGTGCCTGGGGTTGCCCTTGCTAAGGCATGGCCACAGCTCCAGGAGTTCCAGAAGGAATCCATCAGCAAAAAGCTTGATGCTATCTTTTCCGACCTCCGGCAACTGCGGCGTCCTGACAAGTTAGCGCTTGGTGGAGTGGCAGGTGAAGGATGCAAAGATACCCGAAGAAATACCCGAATCAGCAAAACGCCACTCTACACAAGTGCTGAGCTCTGGGACTTCCAATATTCTGGTGCTCCTGTCGGAAGCAAGACTTATCTTGAGTTTCTACGTCGACTGACCTCGCCATTCCTGGCGCAGAATTATGTTTTTACTCATGGAGATCTTCGTCCTGCCAATATCATCGTGCAGCCTGATAGTAATGGCGATTATCAAGTCAGTGGTATTATTGACTGGGAGATGAGCGGGTTCTATCCAGAAGATTTTGAGTGCACCAAGCTTACAAATACTCTAGCAACAAACGAAAGTAATGATTGGTTTTTACACCTGCCCTCGTGTATATCTCCAGCCAAGCTCCCTCAGAGATGGCTTTCAGATTTTGCTTAGGATAAACAAGTTGTCTAATAGGAGATAGGTAACGATTGTGGGATAAATACATTAATCGGCGAAGGTTCCCTCAAACCCAATGATATCCTCCAAGATTCTTCTATCTTGTCGTGGTCCATAGTATTTCTCCTTAGCCTTCTTTGTGCCCTTATTGTAATTCTTATCATCCTCATCAATGACATACTTGTCATAAAACAGCTCTAATGCTTCCAAGACATAGTCCTGACAGTTCCATTCGGTCGTCTGCAAGTTGCACGAACTTGTTTCCTGTGCTTCTGCGCAATCAAAACGAGAAATGCTTGATTTCATTTCATTCCATGCCTTTGCCTTCAGTTATCTTTTAGTTCAAACCTATCTTCGACTCCATTCAAGATCATGGCTAACTCCAGTTCGCCCGCTGTCGTGACTTCAAGTCTAAGACAGGACACCGAGGCTCCTCAGCTCCTAAGACGTGCATGCGGTGTATTCGTGAAGGTAAAAAAGGACAGGTCATCAACGACCGATTGTCCAGCATTCTTCAGAGTAACGGCTCCGCTAAACCGGAGAAGCCCCTCAACGAGATCTACATTACAGTCCTCAGGCACTCGATTCCTCCTAAATTTTCGGACAAAGAAAAGGAAGAGTTCTATAGCAAGCTGAGATTTATGCTTGGAAGTATAGTAGTTTTGCTTTCACCTATTTCTATACACTCCTTGAGCACACTACTCCATATCTCGGAAGAGGACATTGACGAGACCTTAGAAGATCTTCATGCTATCCTAGATATCCCAAAGGACCAAATCCGCCCACTCCATCTGCATCATCCTTCATTCCGCGACTTCCTGCTTAACAAAGATAGGTGCAGTGATTTGAAATTCTAGGTCGATGAGAGGTAAGTGCATCAAACGTTAGCTAATGACTATATCCAGCTTATGTCAAACTCTCTTAAGAAAGATATCTGTGATCTTGAGGCCCCTTGAGTGCTTGCGACTAATATAGAGAGCAGTCAAGTAGAGAAATATCTTCCCGCAGAACTTCAATACGCATGCCTATATTGGGTCCAGCATCTGAAAAGGAATGGTGCTCAACTCTATGATCAAGCTTATCAATTTCTACTGGACCATTTATTTCATTAGCTTGAGGCTCTTAGCTGGATAGGAAAGACTTTAGAGGGGATTCTTGCGATATTCTCTTTAGAGGCACTCATTCTAATAACTTCACGATATTTCTAGCGAATCTTAAGTGACTTATACAGCATTTCTCACGTCTCATAGTCACGATGCACATTCTTAATGGTTAAGCATTTGTATTACTAATTTATCTACTAACGACTATAGGCAATAGATGAATGGCAATTTAATTAAATCTACAACTTAATTGATTAAATCGTCAACTTAATTGAATTGCCATTCTTAGCGTAGCCGTGAAGGTGGCGGCAGGGGCCCTAGTCTAACCCCTGTTTCGCCCCCTTGACAAAATGGACTAATGAGGACGTTGGCTGAAACCACCTACTAGGCTGATTATTGAGCCCGAGGCTATATTACATTACCTTAGCTTAGCTTACTCACTAGTTTAGCGAGCTGACGATACCTATGTGGCCCTCGATTCTCTTCAAGAATCAACCTTCTTGAACCCAATACACGATTCCTGCCCCCTCTACGCTACTACTAACTTCGGTCGCTCCCCTTTCTCCCAAAGATGAAATCAAGCGTGCCAGTGCTTAGCGTGCCACAGCCGCTGGTCAGGAAGCTCAAGGTCAAGACTGGTTGCGTGACGTGTAGGTCGGTCGTCTCCTAATATGATGATGATGCGATTGCGCATTGCGCCCGTTCATGTTCGCTGACTCATCTTCCTTCTGAATGGGATTGCTGAACGCTGACTCTTCACGCGCATGAATAGGATCAGAAAGGTGAAGTGTGATGAGGAACGACCTTTTTGTAAACGCTGCAGAGACACGGGCCGCACTTGTGATGGGTATGCGGCTCCTTCTGCGGCTCCATCGATAGTTGTGCGATCGTTCCAGCGGGCGTCAAAGCCGTCATCTTGTATCTTTGCCGGCACGATGCTATCCTCCATATTAGACACGGCCGAGGAAGGTCGATTTCTAGACTTTTTCCACCGGCATACGGGCCGAGCGCTTTCCGGCGCATTCGACACCGGCTTTGTATGTATTATGGGCAATTCTTTCCTCGTTACGCCATATTGCAAATTCGGAAGTTGCAATAATAAAGTGTTTCCATTGCTGTTCAATCCTTTCGTGCTATGCTATTTATGAACCATACCTTATACCCTTCATCACTTTTAATCGAGCAATGCTGACTCCGAGAATTTTCAGTGGACGCGTCTCCTGCCACAATTGAGTCACTCGGAACGCGCGATCCGGCATGCTTTGCTCGCGGTGGGCTCACTGCATGCGCAGTATGAATCCGCCAATGATTTGAGTCAGAAAGACGCTATTCTCAGTCACCAGTTCACCCTGCAGCAGTACAATCAAGCGATTATTTCCCTAAGGCAGCGGCTTTCAGGTGGAGAAGAACTGATAGAGGTGACGTTAATGTGCTGTGTGCTCTTTATTTGTCTCGAGTGTCTGCGTGGCAATCGCGAGGTGGCACTGAGCCATCTCCACAATGGCCTCAACATCCTAAGTTCTGTTTCAACCAAACGGAAATACAACAACACCTTCAGTTCCGACTTTGTTCAAAAGAACCTACGCCATATATTTTCTCGTCTGGATGCTCAATTGACCTTATTCGGAAAACCAGTCTCCGACATTTATCCCTCCTCCGAGCATACTGCCCCACCCGTGGTGCCGCACACTTTCAACAAAATCTTCGAAGCCAAGACATCCATGGACACCCTTATAAGGTCATCGTTACAATTCGTCCAGTCAACAGTGAAAAATAAGTACACGAACACGCCAACAGCCTCTGTGCAAATGCGGCAGCTCGAACTCCTGGCTGGATTCCAGCCATGGCAACGCTCCTTCGAAGCTCTCATGAAAAATACAGAAATACACCATAGCCTCAACGACCAACGGGAAGCACTTCTTCTTCGCATACATCACAAAGCAACAGTCATCTGGTTATCGACATGTCTTAAGCCTAATGAAACCGTCTTTGATGCGTATATTGAGGATTTTGAGTCCATTGTCAGCTCTGCGTGGGGTCTCGCCAAGATCCCGAATACGTCCTTCTTGTTTGCCCTCGACATGGCCATAATTGCTCCTCTGTTTCTCACAGCCATCAAATGCCGATGCTCCTGGATCCGCCGCAGTGCCATTAAGCTACTGTACGCTATTCCTGGTCGAGAGGGATTATGGGATGCAAAACTACACGCCACAGTGGCAGAACGCATTGTCGCCATCGAAGAGGCGAGGCTTGGGGAAGCCGACAGCATGCCAGCTGAATCATTACGGGTCCATAATGCCGAGATCTTATCAGACATAGCCGTCGATCCTCCGAGGAATTATGCGACATTTTATACTAAACCGAATGGCCTTGATGGTGATTGGGTTGTTTGGAAAGAATAAATTGCCTTGTCATGAGGGGCGCAGAGAATGTGCGAGGAACTGCGTTATTAGAGTCTCTTTGCCACGGTTTCATTGTAAAAATACAGTTATGTAATAGGCACGGCGCTGAAATAGCGGGAAGCTTACCTATGGAGGTAACATTGATTGATTGATTGATTCATACACGGTTCCAGCGGCCCACCATAAGGCGCCTATGCCGGTGGTCCAACTTCGGCGCAGTTGCCAAAGTCCGCTTTGCCGTATTTAGTAGGCGGACCTCACTTCATCACTATAAAGTGACCATCAACCTCCTCCACTAGACAGTGTGGCTCCTATCTACAATTATTGACATAGGTATCAAAGGAGTGCTTTGTTTGATTTTTTTTCAGAAGTATATTAGACTCCTTGGCTGCCGCTACTGCTAGCCTGCTCGTGTCCACCTACCTTCGGTCTCCCCTTAGTGTTCCACTTCATCTGCTTGTGCTGTACCGCATCTCCGGAATTACCTAAGGAGATGCGTCTACTCAATAAATCTGATTGCTTTTGTGGAAAGTAGGCAGCAAAGTAGTTGGACATTGACGAAAAGTGATTCCCATTTTATATAACGAAACCAACTCGTGCTATCTATCGCAGTGTGGAAATGCAGAAACGTGTATCAATAAGGCAATTTAGAACGCTCAAAAAGAAATCCAGGTCAGAACTACCACCACTCATATGCATTCTCTCGTTGAAGATGTCGCCTCGATGCACGTCCATCAGTATACTCGTTGGGCTCATGCGCTTCCGGTCAACAGGCTATGTCCCGCCTTCTCTCCGCACCTCCTCGACCTGCGACTGGAGCTAATCGGCTTCGCCGCTTTCCAGGCACCTGCAAAGGAGAAGCCGGGATGAAATATTGTCAGTGCAATCACGGCCATCATGATCATTGGCCCCTCGAAGACCATAAATATGACCTGGTCGTTGGCGAGTTTGCCGGAGAAACCGCCTTGAAGTTCGGCAACGCGATACACGCAGCGGATGAAGATTGTTATAGTGGCTAGTGCGAGGGCTATGTGGGAAATGGCTCGTTAGCTTTTTAAATATCTTAGGAGGATGGCGGAGATATATAGACATGAATATGGACGGTGGAACATACCAAAAGGGAATATCCTGAACAATGGCCTGTTCTTCAGTTTGTCAAATTCCGAGATGCTGCCGTCATCACCAACATCTCGTCTAACTTTGAGCCAGAAATCTACACTCAACACCATGAACAGCGCGAGGCTCACGACCTGGAACGCCAACCCGGCAATCATAATATTGACGCCGGTATTCTTCGAGCTCATGTCATTTCCGCTGGCCGCGAGGGCGCCGCCTGCCGCTTGGAGGATCAGGCTGATGACGTCGCAGCAGATGAAGGTTATGGTGTATGTTCGGGGCGCGAAGCGCCCCAGGTGCGCGCCGTGAATGACGACGAGTCGGGAGAGGCTTAGGTAGATGGATGCCGACAAGAAGGCGGGACCGATAGTCAGGCACACGAGATACCTAGTTCCAGTCAGGCAGTCCGTTCGGTCAATCGGTCAACATCTACCGTCTCGCTCCCGTTCCAGCCCCCCAAACTACCCACAACAAAACCGCGCAGATCGCATTCGTTCAGAAACCAAGACAGAGAAATGCTCTTACATTAAGAATGAGTTGAAATCAAACGGGTTGTTGTGCAGCCCCAGTCGTCCTGCATACCCAACAACCTCCAACACGAGCCCAAAACTCATGCCGATCATAAATCCCCACGTGCGGTAGACCAGCCCGAGGACGAACTGTGCAAGGAGGACGACTCCGAATATGATGAGGTAGGCGAGATTTGCGGTGCGGGACGGTTGGTATTGAACTTGGGCGTACAGCAGCGAACAAGTGTCGATGGTGCATGTTTCGAGGGCGACTATGGTCCCGTTCAACGCCATGATCAGGGGCGAGCCGTCGGGGGCGGTATCCATGATGTTGATATTCGAATTAAAATGAAAACCCTCGAGCGGGATATGATGCGTGGACGAAGAGAACAATCGATCGACGGTGGTCAGGTGTTTAGGATGGGAGAAGAGAGAACCTGATCTTTTGGCTAGAGAGGATAGAAGGATGGAGAGAGTGATGCTTCTTCTATTTCTTTCTCATGCCGATGTAAAAGTAGAATACCCTCTTTTATCACAGGCTCATTGCTTTATATGCAAGAAACTGAAATAATACTCCAAATGATATTGAAAATCCTTGCCTGGTCTGAAACTGCCATCTGAGCTTACGAATACGCCATGCAAACAAACGCGTACCCTCCGTATCAGTTAGGAAAGTCACATCAAAGAAAATGCTGTGTGTGGTATGCAGTGGCGCTTTACTGTTGCTGAGGCAGGTGAGATGGGTGGATAAGATGATCGCTTGGCACAATTAACGGGGAGGGGGATGAAATGTACACTGCCAACATCAAAAGTGTTAGCTGCGAGCTTTTGCCAGGCTCCCCAACAGCGCCAACGAACAATGATGAGTTTTAACTCCCCCATTGGCCGTACAACGCTCACTGGTAGTGGGGCGACCTAACACGATTGATGCTGGGAGTGTACATGCCCTTCATGGCAGCGGTGGTAACGAAATTGATTGGCACACTCGGAAAATCGTACACTAAATATCCCCCTGCCGCTCCCGTGGCTTGAAAACAAGGCGCAGGAACCGCTGGGAACGAGGGGACAGCTCATTTACGTTAGGGACTTCAGGTACGATCTTTTGCCCAGTGTATGCAGCTTGTATCGTATATCCTTGTTTAGGGCTGACGCTGACGGTGATCGCTGAAGGGGGGGCGTGTAAGCAAAGCAGGGCAAGGGTCGATGTGGTAAGACAATCCTTGTATGCAAGACCTGCTCTGATTTGTGCGCTCGGAAACCACGTAATGTCATCTGGGGTTATCATCGGTCCGGGCCGTCCAAAAAAAAAGTCTTGGAACTTAAGCGGTTTTGGCCTTCGGGGAATGTGGATGAATGATGAAAATGGTGTTGGAAAGGCAAGTATAAAAGGCCTTAAATAGAAGAGGGGATTACATCACGTCCAGGAATAACAGGAATCGAAGTGGTCAGTTCATTCTACGTAGCTCGGAGAATCAATTTATATAGTAAAATCCATAGGAAAACTTCATCTCTGGAAGGCCTGTATTATTTTACATGATTCCCTTCTTTCAACTCCGCCATGATCTCAAAAAAAAAAAGGCCTAAAAAGCTTAACACAGCACTCGGGCCATTTGGTCGAGGACCGCATGTGACTTAGTGATTAGGTATATCCGGTCTGTTGCCTTAGGCACGAAAATATGGCCTGGCTGTCAGAGGTAACTCCCAATTAGAATGTGGTCCGAGCCGACCAATCAAAAATCAAACTGCCCCTAGGGAGCTGTTGGATCTGCAGCGCCCCTTGTGAATGAATCTGGACTCTGAAGAAGTCGCAGTGGGTAATTTAAAAGGGATGGATATCAAATCTAGCAAATCCACCAACATCTGCGGTGTCACCTAGTTCGAAAGCTCGAACCAGTCTCGTCATCACCTTGACGAGTCTTCCCATTTCTGAGGCGATGTTTAATGCAAACAAAAGTAATAAAAAACAAAGCAACCCCCCTTCCTCCCCCACCTGAAAGCACAGTGAGCATCACAATAATCACATCTCAGAACTTGCCCAATTCCCGCTGAAAATATTTTATCGTCGTGGAATCTCTCATAACTCCGACTTGCGATCTTTCTGGCAGCGATGTATTCCAGTAGGTATCCTGGTGGTGAGAATGCAGGATCTCAAGGCCGCCGTAACGATGCCCTCTCGCCAGAGAACGACGCATTACCAATGGCGCGCGCTGTAGCCGCAGCATCAGTAGACGAAAGAGCGCAGGAGCATGGCATTGCGCAAGATCAAGACTCGTCCGCGGATCCCTCGCTGCCTCCAATGTACCAAGAGAGTGAGACATCGACGGAGAGATATAGTCAACGAGACCAGAAGACTAACTTTTCCATAAATGGAACCCCAAGTAGTAGTAGTATTTCGTATGTCCCCTCAAGATCGATGTCGTATGTGAGACCCCATGGTGTTATTTTTGACTCGCGGCAAATTCTAATAGCGGTGGCAGTAGGCAACCGGATCAATATCGATTAGATGGCAATTCTCCATTCACGCAAAGCCCCCATACAGAATCAGTAGTGGAGGAGCCAGAACTCGAAGAATCACCTCCATACTCGCAGCATGCCTCGGTGCCAATCCCAGCGGGAACAGAGAATACCGAAGCATTTGTTGTCGGCAAGTGGTAACTTGAGCTAAATTTTTCTTGCAGCTGGAGCTGACTTGAAATATTCTAGGTGACGGACGCATTGAAATGCACATCCAGGAGTCACGGCTCATATCTAATATCTTGGCTATGGCATTACCCCCTCAGACCGAGAAGACCTCTCTTAACGGAGATACGTCTCCCATGCGGTCACCCTCTCTGACTACGGCCGTCCGTACTCTTGGCAGGGTGCCGCGCAGACAAATAGTTCGTCTCAACATCGTCATGCAAGTTGTGGGATCTCGCGGAGACGTTCAGCCATTCGTCGCTCTGGGGCAGGTTCTGAAGAAGAATTACGGCCACCGAGTTCGGCTGGCGACACACCCAGTCTTCCGGAACTTTGTGGAGCAGAACGGCTTGGAATTCTTCAATATTGGCGGTGATCCTGTGGAACTCATGGCTTTCATGGTCAAGAACCCAGGCTTAATCCCCGGCATGGATTCTCTCAAGAATGGCGATATTGGCAAGAGGCGGAAAGAGATGCAAGAAGTTCTAAGTGGCTGCTGGAGATCCTGCTTCGAGGCCGGGGACGGTACAGGCCCACCACTGGAAGACGGATACAACAAACCTGAAACAAACAGACCGTTTATCGCGGATGCGATTATCGCCAACCCCCCCAGCTCTGCCCACATCCACTGCGCAGAGAAGTTGGGAATTCCTTTACATATCATGTTCACGTAAGCTCAATGTCTCTCTCTATCTGTCTAATAAGCATGGGCTGATGACCGCCGTTCAGCATGCCATGGTCTCCGACGTTGGCGTTTCCCCACCCTCTCGCCAACATCGTGTCTTCAACTACCGGCGAGCGCAGAGCCAATTTCATCAGCTATGCTCTAGTTGAAGTTTTAATGTGGCAAGGTCTTGGAAATGTGATCAACAGATTCAGAGAAAAGACCTTATTCCTAGACCCAATTAGCGACTTGTCGGGACCTGGTATTACCAGTCGGCTCCGAGTACCACATACGTACTGCTGGTGAGTTACCTATGATCCAAGCCCCATGGATAAAGACTGCAGTGTGCGCTGACATTCAGGTACGCGGCAGGTCACCAGCGCTGATTCCGAAACCTCAGGATTGGGGGAAACACATCTCCGTATCCGGATTCTGCTTTCTGCCGCTCGCTTCGGAATACGTCCCGGACCTTGAACTTGCAGCATTCCTTGCGGAAGGGCCCCCGCCCATATATATTGGGTTTGGATCTATTGTTCCCAGCGACCCTGACGCCTTGACAAGACTGATCTTTTCCGTCGTCGAGAAGACTGGACAGCGCGCACTTGTCTCTAAGGGCTGGGGCGGTTTAGGCGCAGACGATTTTGGTATTCCAGAAGGTGTCTTTATGCTTGGAAATGTGCCACACGACTGGCTCTTCGAACATGTCTCTTGTGTTGTACATCATGGTGGCGCTGGAACGACCGCCGCAGGGATTGTCCTTGGAAAGCCAACCATTGTGGTGCCCTTCTTCGGCGACCAGCTGTTCTGGGGATCTATGGTGGCGAAAGCAGGGGCGGGGTCTCCGCCAATCCCATTCAAACAGCTTACGGCCGACAACCTTGCAGCAGCTATTCTGAAGGCACTGGAACCGGCGACTGTGGAGGCGGCCAAAGAATTAGGCATGAGACTTTCCACGGAGGAAGGTCGTGAAATGGCGGCGGAAAACTTTCACGATGGACTGAATTTTGACACTCTTAGATGCGATTTGTCTCCAGAACGCACAGCCGTCTGGCGGGTGTCGAAAACTGATGTCAGGCTGAGCGCCTTTGCGGCAATAGTACTAGCTAACGAAGGTATTTTGAACTTCAACGACTTAAAGCGGTAAGTGTCGTTCATAGTTTATATTATGAGGTCTAATGATATTAGGTATCGCCCCCGAGAATATCATACAGAGGAAGGTGCCATAGAGCCGATCACGGGCGGGTTAGGGGCCATTTTAGGCACGATCGGCAACCTCATGCTGGGTATGGTAGATATACCGATAGATGTTGCCAAAGCAGTTGCTGTCAAGTCGACTGCTGGCTCGCTCGAGGGCCCTGGAGCAGACAGGAGTTCAACAACGAGCATCAGCCCTGGGAGATCAATCGACAGCGACCAGCATGATAATAGCCAGCGTGGGGTAGATACTGATATTTCATCCACCAGCTACCAACCGATACGTACTTCAAGCTCGAGCTCTGTTACATCTCGCCAGCTTAATCCGCTCGACTGTATAAGCGCAGTTGGATCATTCAGATCACCACAGGCTCAAGACTCTGTTTCCCGGCAGACATCTCGAAGCCAGGATAGGATAAATGCTAGAACTTCCGCTCCTCTGGACGGGGCTCGCGAACCAAATAACAAAGAGGCCAAGAATAATTTTAAAGGGAAAATAACGGCAGCAAAGGTATGTGATCTCTCAAAGAAGCGATCAATCGTCCGCACCCGCTAAGTTTGTTAGGCGTTTGGTTTTGGTTTTTATAAAGAGCTGTCGGGGAATGAGTCTATGGCCCGATCAACTTTCTTAAACGATGTAAATGGCTCTATCACGGATCACCCAGCAGGTTCAATTGGGTCGGATGCTTCTCTGGGTGCTGGCAAGGGCCTGGGTCGAATAGCAGCGATTGGGCTGAGAATACCGGTTGACTTTGCCATGGGCATCACAAGCGGGTTTCACAATGCGCCAAAGCTTTATGGAGATGACACTGTGCGGCCGGCTCACAAAGTTACCGGTTTCAACAGCGGCTTGAGTGCTGCGACCAAGGTAGGCAGAGTCATTTGTTTTTTTGCCCGCACTTGAACATGCTAACAATGCTCAGGAGTTTGGACATGGCGTTTATGATGGGGTTACGGGCTTGGTCTCTCAGCCAGTCATGGGTGCCAAAAAGGAAGGCGTTTCAGGTTTCTTTAAAGGATTCGCGAAAGGAGTGGCCGGAGCAGTGTTGAAGCCGGGTGCGGGTATGTTTGCTCGATGACAAAAATCTCTCAAAGAACCAGAGGGAGAAAGAGAGAACCTTTTTCTAATGAAATCAGCGCTCTTTGGTATTCCTGAATATGCACTCAAAGGCATCCACCAAGAAATCCAGAACCATTTCGGTGCCGGTCTTCAGAGCTACGTCTATTGAATTGACCCATCCGATATGGGGCAAATCCTCTATCGATCAAAACACCCTCGTCCAACGCCAAGTACACTTCTTCTTCTGCGGATTTCAACCCCATTCATATCTCCCCAGTATTTTCGACGCACGCAAATCTCCCAGATACCATAACCCACGGGATGTACATCAGTTCTGTCATGCAGGGACTAGTAAAGACGTACGCAGCAGAGAATGACGCCGAGCGAGTAAAGTGGTTCCAGGCATCGTTCACCGGAATGATTCTTCCTGAAGATGAGCTCGAGGTGAAACTTTTCCACACGGCGATGATTGATGGTCACAGAGTTTGATGGTCACAGAGCCATTAAAATTGAAGCCAAGAATAAGGATACAAATGAGAAGGTGTTTTCTGGTGAGGCCAAAGTGGCACCATCGGTCACACTGTACCTCTTTGCAGGACAGGATATTTGTTCAATGTAACCGTAAGGGCAACCGTCCAACTTTTTTTTTGTATAGCATACGCCTGCTAGAGTTGTAGCGAGTCGTATCAGATATCAATATTGTTGAAGCTCAAGGTAAGTGCCTGTCGAATCAGCGATAGAAGGCTTAATTAAAGTCAGAACTCAAGGCTGAACTCAGGGAGGAGCGCAAGGTGTACTTGAGTTAAGTAGCTGTGCCGGGTTGCAATTGATTTCCTATAAGACCACTCATTTATTCTTAGGTAGTTGATTCTTTACTTATACTCGCTCCTTTAATATCAATGAATACTTTCGCGCATCTTTACAAGTTCAACAAATATAACAACCGTCTTTATTCTTACCACTTCCGTGTGATCACTTTGCCGTCTGAAACTTCAGCATATCTCTCCTTTTGATATTGATTATCATTATGGGCTTTGTTTAGGTCACTTGACAGGATGATACATCATAAGGAGATGTAAGATGTTATCGCGCGACTATTGTTTATTAAGAGAGACTTTACTAAGGATCTGTCACTCTCTCACTATTCTGTCTCTTGCTTGAGTTGACACCAGAATACTATATCTAATTGTTGGTAAAGAGGTATTTCCAGTACCGATTTCCACGTGATATGGGGGTATCAGATGTTGAGATTGAAAGCTGCGGTGCAACCTGCGCATTGTATAAAATTGAATTGATTGATTGAATGAAACTATCTAGCCTATGAAGCTCTATTTGTATTCAAAAGAGTGTTTGCAAAGAGTGTTTGCATGAGGGGTAAATGAGAACCCCTCATGCCCAAAGCCGTCTGGCCCGTCTCCTTCCCGTGAGCCATTTTCTCACGGGATCTATCACCAAACGGAGGATTCATACGGTGAATCCTTCAGGGTCAACTGGGTGCCCCAAAGGAACCCACCCTATTCAACATCAGAGACAGAGCAAGCACAGCAGCTAGATGAGATATGTCAATCCATGAGGAAAAAGGACATCACATTACGAGAATTCATCCATGTGTATGTCACAACTCAAGGTTCTAGTGGCTATGGGGAACGCCTTGCCACGCATGCCAAACGGCTTGCAGAGGCTAGCTATAGTTAGCTAGAGGTCTTAGATGTGCTGCGCGAACATCCTGCATCTAGGACAGCCAGAATTCTTATTGTCAAGGCTCTTACGAAGGAGATAAAAGTACTAGAAGAGGAGGCTAGAGATATGTTTAGTGCTTATTAAGTTGACTGTAGACAAGAGAATGTTGAATAGAGAGGGTGGTGCCTAGAGGCACTAGAGGATTCTCAGGAATGTGAGAATCTGGGGGAATCTTCACATTATGCATGGATGGTTCCATGCATCTTTCCATCAGCTCTTTAAGCCTTTGACACAGCCACTTATATTAAAAGAAGGGTGGTCCATAGCATAGATAGTTAATTAATCACTTTCATATTCATCTATTCTGCTGTGCTGCTCTACTTGTGATAGAGAAGACTTCACAAGCTAGGATTAGACAAGAAGAGCAGACTAAAGGTGGCTAGAAACTCAAGGACTACAAGCTGCGTGCTCCCCTCTTATTTAAACTGCTTAGTAGTCTCATAGCTGCAAAGTTACGCGGACAATATTCGTTTTTGGCATAGGAAAACATTTTTGTATAGGCCAAAATCATGATATTGGCTAACTTGAAGAATCCGCGGATGCCACTTTGGAAGCTTCAACGCATGTCATTTCTTTGCTTGTCAAATTCATCGTGTTAATTCACAACTACGGTTAAGGTTTAGAAAAGTGCCTGTACTAGATAGTAGCATATAATTTCTTGCTCATGGGGCAATCAAACGCAGTAGATAAATCTATAGCCGTAGTATAAATGTTGAACACAGTATTCTGTGAACACTGTGGGCACGGAAGCAAAGATGTGATAAAGCATGTAGAATAAATCTATCTAAACTACGGAATGGGCATCTCTCATATAGAGAGCCTCAATAAAGAAG
>Ga0123337_10002568_pt1 | contig 20582 bp, 19 predicted proteins | sample frozenSSSSmetaG_FD_89792 | JGI IMG/M metagenome (GOLD analysis project Ga0123337, IMG submission 89792) | Glacier valley bacterial and archeal communities from Borup Fiord, Nunavut, Canada, to study Microbial Dark Matter (Phase II) -... | ecosystem: Environmental > Aquatic > Freshwater > Ice >... | reverse complement strand
TGGTATATCCTCTTGGTAATCCAATATTATTATCGAGCTTACTTTGTATTTCTTTTATAGCACTTCCTAAATCTCTATTGTCAAGTCTTGCTGTTAAAATGATTACAGATTTTAAATTTTCTCTTCTTAATTCTGTTTCTCCAGGAGTAACATTTATAGTTGAAAAAAATTTCAGTGGCTTAGTCGTTCCATCAGGAAGAAAAATTACTTGGTTTTGAATATCGTCAATACTATTATTCACGAATGATTTTAATCGCATAATTATTCTTAACATTTGCTCTCCTTCTTGAATCTGACCTATTGGAACCCCACCAATGATAGCACTTAACTGCATTTGAAAATCTGTAAGTGATATTTTGTATTGAGCTAATTTTGTTTGATCTGGAACGAAAGAAATCGAGGGCCCTGCAATCACAATTCCATTATTTACATCTGCTACTCCTTTTATATTGTTTAAAATTGTTTCTCCTTTGGTAGCAAGTTCTTTAAGCTTATTTTGGTTATCACCAAAAATTTTTATTTCAATGGGCTTTGCACTGCTCATTAAATCACCGAGTAAATCAGCAATTCTTTGTCCGAAAGATATATCAAGCGCAGGTTGAGTGGCAGCAACTTGTTTTCTCAATTCATCAATAATATCAACTGTTTTTTGTTTCCTGTTTGACTTAAGTTGGATTAAATAATCGCCGTAATTAGGAGGAATAATTCCTGCTCCCATTGTTAAACCTGCAGACATACTTGTGCCAGTTCTTCTTGAATAGGTGGCAACTTCTGGATGGCTGATAATTATTTTTTCAACTTTTTTGAGCATTTCATCAGTTTCTTCGAGAGATGTACCTGGAGGTGAAAAATAATCAAGTACTATTGAACCTTCATCCAGATCTGGTAAAAAACCAGTTTCTAATTTCCCAATTATAACATAAGAAGAAACTATCAAGGCAATTATAAACGCTACGGCAAAAACAGGTTTATTAAAAAACCAAACCAACCAACGCAAGCTTGAAGGAGTTTTATGTGTATGATCAACAACAATTGCCTTTTGTTTAGGATGTTTATAACCAATAAATAAATGTAAAACTGGTAAGCCTATCCAAGTTACTAAAAATGAGCAAACCATGGTTATTTGCATTGTTAAAGATAACTCTTTAAAAAAGCTCCCTGCTACGCCACTCATTAATGCGAATGGAAAATGAATAACAATAGTGCTTAATGAGGAGCCAACCATTGCAGGAAATAAATCATGAATAGCATCTTTAACTACTTCATATTTACTTTTTTCAGGATACTCTTCATGAACGCGGTAAATCTGTTCAATAATAACAATAGCATCATCAATTATTAATCCTATTGATGCAGCAATGGCACCTAAAGACATTATATTAAGTGTAATACCAAATAAATATAAAACTAAAAATGTGAGGGCTAGTGTAACCGGAATTATTAAAATAACATTCAAGCTTGCACGAAATGATCTTAAAAACACAATAATTACAACAATAGCCAGAAAAAGGCCTTCATAAATACTATGAATAACACTATCAATCGAATCACTAACAAAAGAGGATTGATTATAATAAGGTTTTAAAATTATTCCTTGAGGCAATTGCTTTTGAATTTCTGCTGCTTTAGCATTTATATCTTTCGAAAAATCCAATAAATTATAACCTTGTTGTTTTACAATATCAACCAAAACAGATTGATTGCCATTGGCATTTATTGTAATAAATTCTTGTTGTTCTTGTAAATCAATTTTTGAAATATCAGATAATCTAATTATTCTGCTCCCATCATTGCGGATAATTAAATTTTTTAATTCTTCCATTCTGCTTACCCGTGTTTCGGTAAGAGTGAGATACAAACGACGGTAGTCGGCAACCATTCCATTGGAAAGAACAAAATTATTAGTCATTAATGCAGAACTTATCAGGGCAGGCGTAATACCCAAAGCTGTCATTTTACTATAATCAGGAGCAATAACATACTCTTTTGTCTTACCACCACGCACTGCCACATTTGAAATTCCAGAAACCTGACTAAATAAAGGACGAACCAAAAGCATTCCCTGATTTCTTAACTCAATCAGGCTATGGGTTTTACTTTCTAAAGTATATCCCATCACTGGATATACGGATTGATTCATCGCTTCCGAAATAATATTTGTATTCGGTGGCAATAAATTTCGTATTTCGTTAATTCGCGATTCTAATTGGGTTTTAGTAGCATATATATCCTGATCCCACGAAAAATAAGCTTGAATCACACTGGTTCCCCTGCTGGTATTGCTTTTTACAACAGTTATTCCTTTCACTCTTTTTACTGCGCTTTCCAAAGGTTTGGTTACAGTTATCATCATCCTGTCAACTGGTTGCTGACCGTTATCGGCAATAACAGTAATTTTTGGAAAAGTAACTTCTGGGAACAAAGAGGTTTGCATTTGATAATATGCAAAGCAACCTGTTATCAAAATAATTACAAGCACAAACAGAATTGGTTTGCGAAATATTTCGAAAGTATTTTTTTGATTCATTTTTTCTTTACTTTTTAACAACATTCACTAATGCAGTGTCTGCCAATCCATAATTACCTTTTGATAAGAAAAGATCAGAAGTCTTAAAAGTTGGTTGTTTTATTTCCATAGTGGAATCAGTTTTCAAACCAGGTTTGATAGATATTTTAACTGCTGTAGAATCATTTATAAGTTTCATAACCCAAAAGTTTTCCATAATTTCATCAGATAAAATACAGGATTTGGGTAAAACCTGAACATTATTTCTCTTTGCAGTAGTAATCAAAACATTTACAATTAGTCCTTCGGGAATTAAAAAATTAGTGAGTGGCTTAATAATAAATTGCTGTGTTTGTGCAATAGAATTCATAGTTGTAAGAGTTGCGGAAACAACGCCCTTTAATCGTCTGTTATCAGGAAGAACAATTTCACATTGTGTTCCATCTTTTATATATTGATTATATTCAAAAGGGACATTTACCTGAAATGCGAGGTTTTTGCTTTCAGCTATAGTGCAAAGGGGGGAACCTTCTAGCACATAATCTCCTTGTTGACGATCGAGAGTTGAAATAATTCCTTGCGAGTTTGCCCTTACTCTAATATTTCCAAAATTTTTAAGGCTGCTATCGCCCATTACTGGTTGATTAGCTAATGCCCTACCCTCTTTGGTAATCAAATCAAACAAAGTCATTCCTGTATTTACCTGATCACCTAATTTAATATTTACCCTTACAACAAAACAAGGAACAGGGGCTGTAACAACATTTTTTCGCAAATACAGAGATGTTGCCTGAAGCGTAACCTCGTCTTGCATTCCCCCATATTTTATCGAAGAGGTTTCAACTAATGATTTTGAAATAATATTTTCTTCGGTAATTGATTGATTTTTTTGGCAACCAACTAATAAAACGAAAAAAAGAAAGAAACCACTGAAATTAAATTTCATATTTAATATTTAATATTTTTTAATTATTTATGTTACCAGTTCCAATAGTTATATGCGTTAATCAGTAACAACCTATTTGATCGAGTAATTACTAGGTCACGCTGCAGAGTTACATATAACTTTATAGTATTTATATAATTTATTACGGAAATTTGCCCTCTCAAAAGCTCCTGTTTATAAGTGGCCATTAATTGTTTATAAGCATCTAATTGCGAATTAATTAAATTAATTCTGTCTTCTACTGCGTTCAATTCCTGTAAAGCTTGATTTTTTCGTACAGTATTCTGAGCAAAAAAATTATTTTGATATCCACTTACTGTTTTGATGGATAATTTTGTTTTTTGTCTATTAATATTTCTTTGTCCACCATCGAAAAGGATTAAATTAAAAGTAAATCCTGCACTTAATCCAAATTTTCGTTCAATTCCAGGAAGTTGGACAGCATTAAAACCAGTATTAGCAAATAAGATAGTTTGTGGTTTATATCTAAGATCAAAAAATGACTGGTTCGCAACTGCATTTAAACTATCCAGTCTAAACTTTTCCATATACTTTGAATTTTCAACTTGTCCACTTAATGACAGTGCAGGATCTAAAATTTCTACTACACTTGTATCGCCCACTCCTGCAAGTGCTTTTAATGACATTAAATCTCGCTTATAAGTTGCTTTAAAAGTATTATTTAATACTTGTTGAGTTTGGTGTTCAATATTTAATAATGTTAGGTCTGATTGCTTTAATAATCCATTATCGACTAAACTTTGAATTAAATTTTTTTGCTCATTTAGTAATTTAATTACACCGGCTATATAAATTATTTGTTGTAAATCTTGATAACAAATAATATACTGATCAGTTATAAACCTTTCCAAATCGTGCTCTGTAAGTTTTGCAAAATTGGAATTTATAAGACCAGCAACTTTAACGAAAGCTACATTTGCCTGATAGCGTGAACGATTAAAAATAGATTGGTTTACATTTAAAGTTCCTGAATAAATTCCACCATTACTTACAGCCAAATCATAACCAATAGCTTGAGGAGAAGGATCTGAATTTGTATAGCCAGCATTATTAAAAAAAGGACTATATGTTGCCCCTCCAGAGAGAAATACTTGTGGTTTGCTATAAAAAGCTTTTAGTCTTTCTGATTCTAACCTTGTGATTTCGCTTAGATTACGATTGTCATTTATAATAGGGTTGTTCAGTTGAGCCAATGAAATATACTCAGATAGAGTTGTTTGGGCAAAAAGGAAATTATTTAATAAAAGAAAAAAACTAAGAAACAGAATTTTCATAATTAAAAAATGATCTTAAAAATTTTTACAAACATCCGATATAATTCTGGAGTAATTCTGAATCAAAGTAAATATTAACAAGATTTAATCTGAAAAACTAATTCAATGTTTATTTTAAGACCTTTAATGGCTTTATAAGTCAAAAAGCCCTCCCCAATTTCTTGAGGAGGGCTTTTATTTAACTTTTACTGTCTTTTTTTGCTTTCTTGTCATCCCTTTTTTCTTTTAGGGTTTTTGTAGGCTCTTTTTTCTTTTCTTTTAAGCCTTTGTCTGCTCCTTTTGCCATGATTAAAAAAATTGGTTAGGTAAATAATAACTTAACTGCGACTAAGGTATTGAAAAAAATTACTAACAAAAATACTTATGCTGAATTTTTGTTAGCATAAATAATAATTTTATGAAGCTGGTATTTTTTACTAAGGGATTTACGAACTTCAAAGGGAATTAAATATTTAACTTCATCTATTGTTGCTTTTAATAATTTCCCTAACAAAATTTTACTATTTATATTTAATGAAAAAGATTCATTAAAAATTTGATTTTGATTGTAAGCCCTTTTAAAGTATTCTTTACTCTTAAAAATATTTTCAGAAAATGTAGATATCATATACGTAATATTTTAATTCACAAACCTGATTAAAAAAGTTGTGCCACGCTGATATCTACTTTAAATAATCTTAATTTTTTAGCAAATTAATGACTTAAATGCAGATTTGCATTAGTTTAATTATATAATTCCTATTATGATCAAAATGAATGGTGAAGATTAAAGAAGAATTGTTTATCTTCTTTTGATATTGCATAATCAAACCTAATAATGGTATTTACATTCCACGCTATCCTTAAACCCAAACCTTCCGAATCCCTAAAATTATTAAATTTAGAAAAGCTTTTAAAATCATCCCACACACCACCAACATCATAAAAAGGCACAGCACTAAAGGCAAAATGCTGTTTAAAAAATTGAGTTTCAGCAAAACGATACCTTAATTCTAAATTATTAAAGCTCATCATTCGGCCTAAAAAACGACTTTGTTTATATCCACGCAATGTATTTGGTCCACCTAGTCCTTCAATGCTACCTTCAGAACTCCATTGATCCTGGTATTCAAAAAACGGTGCATCTCCTGCGGTATAACCCATACTTGCTCTTCCTGCAAAAACTAATTTTTTAAATGCCCCAGGAAGTATTTTATTATAATAATTTACGTGTACAAATGTTTTATTAAAATTATAAGTTGATCCTAAAGCTTTTAACGATAATTCATTAGTAAGTTCGGCAAATATCCCTTTACTTGGATCAGGTTCTAGATCACGTGTGTCGTAAATAAACCCAACTTGGGCAAACGTTACCCAATATTTTCCCAGTCCTAATGCCAATTTATTATCAAAATCGTACTTCAATTTGGATTGTCCCTTAAAAGTTGACATATCTACATAGGCAACTTCAATACCACCTAACAATCTTACTTTTCCATCAAAATAAGCACGTTCCATACTGGCATTTAAATGAAATTCTTTTTTATTATAAGTATTATAAAATTCAAATTCTCCAGAAAGATCAGATTCATAATCCTTATATTTTTTATAACTTTTAGAACTATCACCTGGATTATATAATTTTCCTAACGATTTCTCATTTATACCAAAGTATAACAGATTCGGATTGCTTTCATAAGCTGTTTCAACCCTTAACCTCCACTTTGTATTAAATAAATATGGGACATCTAAAGCTAATGCTATTTCCCTTTGTGCACGGCTAGTGTTAAATAATCTTATTCCAATTTCAGCTCGGTAGGCTGTGTATTCAAAAAAAGGATCTGTTTTCTTTCCATTAAAAAATATTGAAGCATCTCCTCCATATCCAAACCCATTAACTGGATCAGAACTAAAATCAGGAAGGCCAGTAACATAAATACCTTCTTTTTTATTTAAAAGATCTTCATCCGAAAGTTTCTTTTCGTTTGCAATGGAAAAAGGAAGAACTTTTTTTAAAGTTGTATCCCTTTTAGTAGAATCTGCTGGTGTTTGAGCAAAAACAAATTTCGAGAGGAAAATGAAACCCAGAAAAAATAGGAATTTAATAGTTTTTGACATATTACTCTTTACTTATAAGTTTTTAGAAGATGTTAAAAGGTTGAATAGTAAAAAATTGTAGCTTAATTTTTAATAAAAGTTAGTTTTATGACATGTAAATTATTTTTATATTCATAAAGAATTTCAATTCCTTCGTGATCACAAATCTCTTTTACAATAGCTAAACCTAAGCCCAATGATTCAGAACTTTGATTGTCTTTCTGAAACCTTTCAAAATATTTTGACATTGGCTTTTTAGGGACTTCTCCAGTATTTGAAATTATTAAATAATTTTCTACAAGATTGATTTTTAACAAACCATTTAAAATATTGTGTTTAATAGCATTAGTAATCAAATTAGATATAAGTATTTGAGCTAAATTTTTGTTAATTGAAATTATTTCATTGTCTAAAAAAAGATTTAACTCAATATTTTTCTCAACTATTCTTTCATTTAGCATTTCAATTTTTTCTTCAATAATTGATTTAATATCTATTTTTTCATAGTTATTGAATTGCCTATTTTCTAATTTTGATAATAATAGTAATGATTGATTTACTCTCGAAAGCCTGTTTGAGGCTTCATAAATACTTTTTACATAATTGAGGTTTTCTCCATTTAATTTTTCATCCTGCAATATTAATTCAATTCTATTTTTAATTATTGAAAGTGGAGTTTGAATCTCATGTGATGCATTTTCTGTAAATTGCTTCATACTATTATAATCTGTATGAATTTTATTGGTCATTTTAATAATCACCTCATTGAGCTCCTTAAACTCCGAAATGTCTGCATCGCTTAATTGAAGGATTGAAGATTCTGCAAGGTTGTAATTTCTTAACCTATTTAAGGTTTGATAAAAATTACTCCACATTCTTTTTGATATTAGCCTGTTAGTTAAGATTAAACCCAGTATAAGTCCTAAAAAAATAAACAATTGCATCTTTACAATTGTATTTATCAAATCTTCGCTTTCAACTAATGATACCCTAACTTTGAGTTTATAAAAATTATTTTTAATTTTTATAACAGATTTTAATTCCCGATATGGTTCCTGATCCTTAGCTATAGAGTCATAAAGGGTTATATAAGATATCAAATCAGCAAAAGTATCTTTTTTTGCAATTGGCTCTAAATCCATATTATCCTGCATTCTTTGCCAATATTCAATTTGCGATTCATCTTTAATAAGGTTCGCTTTCTTTTGGATGAAAATTTTTTTTACACTCAAATCTTCATCTACATCTTCAATAATTAATTTACTTATTAGAAAATAAAATACAGGTGTCGCAATAAAAAAGATAATGATAGTTAAGATCGAATATGTAATAATTGTTCGGGATAGTAGTTTCACGCATTCAAAAATTTATAACCTATACCATAAATAGATTGTATATAATCCCTACTACCTTTATCTATCAATTTTTTTCTTAAATTTTTAATATGAGAATACAAAAAATCAAATGAGTCGAACATATCAGAATCATCTCCCCAAATATGTTCTACTATTGATTCTTTAGTGAGTACTCTACCACTATTTGAAACAAAGAAAACCAAAATATTAAATTCTTTTTTTGTTAAAATGATACTTTCTTTATTGATAAAAACCATCATTTGATCAGGAACAATTTTTATTTCATTAAAAATAATATCTTGATTGCCATTAAATTTTACTCTTCTAATCACAGATTTTATTCTTGCATTTAATTCTGATAAATGAAATGGTTTTGTTAAATAATCATCCGAACCAATTTCTAAACCTATTACTTTATCTTCCACAGAGTTATTTGCAGAGAATATAATTATCCCTGGCCTGTTATTTATATTTCGTAATATTTTTATTAAATCCAATCCGCTTCCGCCTGGCAGTGAAATATCAACAACCACACAATCATATGTATATAAATTAATTTTTAAAGACGCTGATTCAAAATCTGATGCAGATTCGCAAGAATATCCTTCCTGATTTAAATAAATTAGAACAGATTCTAAAAGATCTTTTTCATCTTCAATAATTAATATTTTCATTAGCTTAAAGCATTTAGAAAATTATGAGGTCTAAATAATCAGAATTCGGTGGCAAATTTTATTATTAAATCTGTATAAATTCTGTTTTTATAATTATATGATTATTAAATAATTTATTCTTTTTAAAATGCTATTCAACAGAATTTATACAGAATTGAAAATTACTTTTGGATTAACTTAAAAACTTAAATTAAAAAACCATGAAAAATTTATTAATTATTGCGTTAATAAGCATTACAACTTTTGCAAATGCTCAAAAATTACAAGAATCCGCAGTTCCTGCTGTTGTTAAAACTGGTTTTACTAAAGCCCATCCTAAAGCAAAAGATGTTAAATGGGTAAAAGAAGGCAATAAATTCGAAGCCAACTTTGATATGGACAAAATTGATTATTCAGCTGTATTAGACGAAAAAGGAAATATTACTGAAACTGAAACCAAAATTCCAGTTTCTCAACTTCCAAAAGGAGTAGCTGAATATGTTGCTCAACACCATAAAGGTCATAAAATTGCTGAAGCAGCCAAAATAACTGATGCATCCGGAAATGTTACTTATGAGGCTGAAGTAAATAAAAAGGATTTAATATTTGATAAAATGGGTGTATTTATTAAAGAAAACAAAGAAGAAAAAGAATATTAAAAATTAGTTTAAAATATTCTTTTCAAATAAAAAAAACGCTATCTCAAATTTGTGATAGCGTTTTTTTTATTCATGTTAAATCATTATTTATATTGAAATTTAAAGCTACCCTCTATGATATCATTTTCTAATTTATGTTTCATCAATTAGACTTTTATTTAAAAAATCCTTTTGAAATTAATAAACCTTTTCAAGAAGCCAAGCTGGCTTAGTTATAAAAATATTTGCTTTTAAATCATTTAATATATTATATAAACCAAAATATGTTCTATTAATATAAAGGGTATGCCTTGAGCCTCGTGCTACTTTTGACTCTTTTATTTCTTTGGTTTTAGAAAGGGTTTCACCCAACGCATAAATTTCATTAAAATAATCATCATTCCCAAAATCAAAAGTGTCGGATTGAAATGGTCTGGTAACTAATTCGCTCATAGAAGTAAAAATACCGGTGAAAAACTTTTTGTCTTTTTCAGTATCATCTTCTTTTAATATTTCAAGATCGAAAAATAATTTTTCTTTGGTTACTTCATCCTCACGAACATAAGGATTTACCATTAAAAAATATGGTTCATAAAATTTTTCTGGAATAACTTTAATACATCCAAAATCAATAATACCTACTGTTCCGTTTTCATTCATTAAAAAATTTCCTGGATGAGGATCAGCATGAACTTGTTTTAAAGTATGTATTTGAAAGCTATAAAAATCCCACAAAGCTTGCCCAATTTGATCCCTTACTTGTTGACTCGGATTAGTATTTAAAAAATCTTTTAAATGCATTCCTTTCATCCAATCCATAGTAAGTACTCTCTCACAAGATAATTCTGGATAATATTTTGGGAAAATTAAATTAGGAATGTGACTACAAGCTTCAGAAATTTCCATAGAACGTTTTAATTCCAAAAAATAATCTGTTTCTTCTAAAAGTCTTTCTTCTACTTCAGAAGTGTAGTTATTAACATCTGATTCATTTAAACCCAATAGCTTTACTGCAAAAGGTTTAACCATTTTTAAATCAGCACTTATGCTGTCCGCTACACCCGGATATTGAACTTTAACCGCTAATTTATTTCCATTTTTATATGCTACATGTACCTGACCTATTGATGCAGCATTTTCTGCATTTAATTCGAATGAATCGAAAAGTTGTTGTGGTGATTTGCCAAAATATTTTTGAAAAGTTTTTACAACTAATGGCCCAGATAATGGTGGTGCAGAGTATTGCGCCATCTGAAACTTATTTTTATAAGCTTTTGGCAACATACTTCTATCTATGCTCATCATTTGTGCAATTTTTAAGGCCGAACCTTTTAATTGACTTAATGAATTATATATATCTTCAGCATTTGCTTCGTGAAGAGCATCATTTGAAATACTACTATCAACCAGTCTTTTAGCAAAATGCTTTACATAATTACCACCGATTTTCACTCCTGTTTTTACAAATTCTGTTGCCCTTGCTACTTTAGTTGTGGGTATTTTATCTTGAGTTTTCATAATTAAGAATTAAGAATGAGCATTAAACTTTATACTCACATTAAATTCTTTATTTTTTATGTTGAAATAAAAATTTTGCAAAATCACCAACAGAATCAAATGGATTTTTACCCATTAAATCAAATGTAGCATTAACAGCTTTTTCAATAGCCACATCGGTCTTTTCAAATTGCTTGCTAGAATCTTTTATCCAAAAATCTATTACAAAAAATACTTGAGCTTTTATGCCTTTTGCATAATGTTCAGTTATAATTGGTCGGTTTACAATCTCTTTAGTACTCACGCCTTCTTCAACCAACTCATGTAAATAAATTTCAAAGGTTTGTAAAAATTCCTTTAAATAACTTTTTTTCCAGTCAGTACCATTGCTCCAAGTTAATAAAATATAACTCCTGTTTTGTTTAAAAACTTCTACCAGCGTATAATAAAAAGATAATAACTTTTCTCTTACTGAATATTGAGCATATACCTCTTCAGCGTTTATTTGAGAAATGGTTTGATCAATCATATCTTTCCAAAGCTCCTTATCAATTGCCTCAAAAGAATTATATTCATCAAAAAAAGCACTTTCTGTAATATTATTTGCTTTAGCGAAAGAATAAACTGTAACTGGTTTACGACCATTTTCTAGTAAATATTCTTTGTATGTTTCTTTAATTGAATTCATAGTGATAAATTTTAATTATTTATAGTATAACCTGATTTTGAAAGAAATGGTTTAAAACAAAAATTTATATAAAATATCTATATATCAATATCGAAAAAACGATAAATAAATTTTAAAAAGTCGTTTATATCTTTTTTATAATTTTCGATTTGTAAGATTATTTTTAAAATAAAAACAATGATTTACATTTTAATCTAGAAATAAGAAAATTGAATTTCATCTTAAAATCCTTTAATCTTAATTCAGAATCTAACTAAGATTTCATATTAATAAACTGAAGTGGAACTTCTAAATTTGAGCCTCTTAGTAATGAAATAACGGCTTGAAGATCATCTATTTTTTTTGCTGTTACTCTCACCATGTCATCCATAATGGCAGGTTGGACTTTTAAACCAGAATCTTTAATAATTTTGGCAATTTTTTTCGAAACTTCCTTTTCAAGTCCATTTTTAATTTTAATATCCTTTTTAACAGTTTTTCCTGAAAGTTCAGCTTCGCCACTTAAATCCATTGCCTTAACGTCAATACCTTGTTTGAGCATTCGCCCTAATAAAATATCTTCAATGCTTTTTATTTTCATTTCGTTTTCTGTTGTTACACTTATTACGAAAGATTTTTTATCTAATTCTATTTCCGTTTTTGAATCTCGAAAATCAAAACGGGTTAGTATTTCCTTTTTTGCAGTATTAATAGCATTATCTAAACTTTGTAAATCAACTTTGCTTGAAATATCGAATGATGGCATAATTGTAATATTTAATAGTTGACATTTATTTAATCTTCACTTTTAATCTTTTTCCATTTGTTTAATAATCGTACCCCCAATTTTTTCCAAATTAAAAATGTAATTGCAGAAAATAACAAACTGGAAAGCATAGTTAAAACCATACTTATCCAGTAAGGTTTTGTGAGACCAGTATTAAAAAGGGCAGAACACAAAAAGCTAAAAAAAGCAATTATTATAATGTAATTATCTAACTTATTTAATTTCATTTACTAATTTTTAAAGCCCTTCGCCTTATTTGTGCAGGCGTTACAATGGCAAACGTTTGACAACAAGAACCTGAACAGTTGTTATTTTCATAAATAAAAGCAATTTCATGATCTCTTAATTTTATATTTTTTTTATTATCGGGTTTTATCTCCTCTTCTATTATTTTTTTTTCAATTTCGTTAAATTGATAATTAATTAAAAAATTTAAATCAGGCTGGCCTGCATCCACCCAACACGTATACCAAAAATCTGAAATCATTTTTATTGAATTTCGCATTTGTCTTTCTACCTGGCCTCCAAGCATTTTATGATAAGCTGCAGAATAAGCTTTTGAATATACCTTTACAGTTAAACCATTGCGCTCTTCAAAACTATATTTTTTATCTTCAGGGAAACTTTTTGATAATTTTTTTTCGAAAATTAAAACAGAATCCAAGGCATTATGTGCTGTTATAACTGCTTTCCATGCTGATGCTTGAGGATCTTTAATATATGTTGCCTGACCTACAAAAAAATCATAATTATCAGAAAAAAGTTCTACCAACCTGCTTTCCCAAAAAGCATGTATCCCAGCTTGATTCGTTAAATATCCATTATAATTAACAGTGGTGTGCAAAGGAACATTCGAATCAGCAATATAATGGCCAATATCTGCACTGAGTTTTAAAATTTTAAAAACATCTTTCTGTTCAAAAGCTTTTTGAAGTTGAAATTTAACCTGAACAATATGCCAAGGAACGATTCCAAAAGCCATCATTGAATCAATCGTATATTTTTCTACAGCTTCATTCCAATATTTTGGAATTACATCCACACTTGATGGTTGATAATTTTCCATATCTATAAAGTGCCTTGGCGCTTCACCTGATATTGCATATCTTCTTTTATCAGGATTGACAGCATTTTCGGTAAGAAAAAATATATTCCTTTTGTAAAATGGAATCATCTCAGGCGGTAAACAAAAAACCGCCAATCTATTTATTCGCTGATGACCATAGAAACCCCAGGAAAATGACTTTTGAGAAGATATAAAGAAGATAAATAGTATTGCAAAAAAAAATATTTTTTTTAAACTCATTAAAAAAACGTTTATTTAAATGCTGAATGATAAAATCTATATTTATTGTATAATTAAGAAATAAAAGTAATAATTAATTATAATTTTTTCTCTAAAGGTTTTGTATCTCACTAATTAAATTTTATCTTTGCACCCACTTTTACAATCTGTGACAAAATATATACAATAAAATGGCAAATCATAAATCGTCAATTAAAAGAATACGCGCTAATGAAACAAAGCGTTTGAGAAACCGCTATCAGTCTAAAACAACACGTACCTTTATCAAAAGATTAAAAGCCCTAACCGTTAAAGAAGAAGCAGAAGAACTTTACAGAAAAGTATCTTCGATGATTGATAGGTTAGCTAAAAAGAACATCATTCATAAAAACAATGCTGCTCACAAAAAATCCAAATTAGCAAAATTTGTTAGCAGAATTGCTGCTTAAAAAATATTAAATAATTTTGACGCCACATACTTTATAAGTATGTGGCTTTTTGGTTTTATGTATAACCTTATTATTTTGCTATGAAGGATTATTCGACCTCAATGACAATTTTAAATTGGGCTGAAGAAGATAGACCAAGAGAAAAGTTATTATTAAAAGGCAAAGCTGCATTATCAGATGCAGAATTGATTGCTATTTTAATTGGATCGGGAACAGTTTCAATGAGTGCGGTAGAATTAAGTAAAAACATTCTTGCCAGCACAGATAATAATTTAAATTCATTAGCAAAACTATCTATAAAAGATTTAGAAAAATTTAAAGGAATAGGTGAAGCAAAAGCCATATCCATTATTGCAGCACTAGAATTAGGTAAAAGGAGAAAAGAAAGCGAACCCACAGTTAAAAATAAAATATCATGTTCGAAAGATATTTTTTATATCATGCAACCACATTTAATTGATATTCCACATGAAGAATTTTGGATTATTTTATTAAATAGAGCCAACCATGTGATAAAAAAAAATCAAATAAGTAGTGGAGGAATTGCAGGAACGGTTGTGGATGTGAGATTAATTTTTAAAATCGCATTAGAAAATTTATCTAATTCTATGATTTTAATTCATAATCATCCTTCAGGAAATTTAAAACCAAGTCAAGCTGATATTGATTTAACTAAAAAATTGAAAAGTGCTGGTATTATGATGGATATTCCGGTTCTTGACCATTTAATTATTACTGAAAAAGAATATTTCAGCTTTGCTGATGAAGGAATTTTATAAATAATTTATTTTTCCATAATTTTTAATTTTTTTATTTATCAATAAGCCAGTTTTCGGGATTAAGCTTTTCAGTATTTTTCCAGATTTGAAATTGCATTTCAGTAACACCGTCGGCAGTAGTCATTACCTGTCCAATTAAATCTTTAGCTTTAACTTTTTGTCCTGGTTCTACATTTACATTTGTCAATCGCGAGTAAACAGTAAAAAAATCACCATGCTTTATCGCTACAACTTTATTAACACCTGGTATTGATTGTACAATCCTTACCACACCATCATAAACTGCTCTTACCTCTTCACCCTTATTAGTTTGAATAGTTACACCATCACTTTTTGTTGTTATTCCTTTTAATAAAGGATGCGGATGAACACCAAAATGCTCAGAAATAAAACCAGATTTAACCGGCCACATCATTTTTGATTTTAATTCACCGAATGTTCCTGCTAAAATTGCATCTTCAGCACTTAAATGGATTGTATTATTTTCTTTCTCTCTTTCTTTAACTTTTTCAGATTTGGATCGTTTTTCTACTTTTTCTGCAATCCTTAAATTATTTCTTCTATTTCGTTCTATCCTTTCCGATTCTTCTCTAGCTTTTCTTATTTCACTTTCTACCAATTCAGCAATTAAATTTTCTATCTTTTGTACAGTTTTTTGGCTTTCTTCAATATCTTCTTTCAATTCAATTTCTCTGGCATTTAACTGCTTAACAACATCATCATGTTGGTCTTTCAATACTACAAGATTTCTATTTTCGCTCGTTTGTGTTTGTAAAAGCAATTGTTTTTCATATTTTTTTTCATTGCGCTTATTTTTTTGCAAATCAAGTGTCTTTCTCACTTTTTCAATTTGATCTTTTTGGCTTTGCCTTGCTTTAGAATATTGTTGTAAGTAATTCAACCTCATAATTAATTGGTTGAAATTGGTAGATGAGAATAAATATGCTAATTTATTAAAACCTTGGCTCGACTTTGAGGATGCATAAATTAATGCAGCATACTCCCTTTTTAAATTTTTTAAATCGTTTTCAATTGCTGAGGAGAGTTGATCTATTTCTAAAATATCAGCATCTAAAGCATCAATTTCATGATTAATTGATTGAATAAATTCTTTTCGTGAAGAAATTTGAGCAGAAATTGCATTTAATTTTCCTATTGTAGCATTTTTTTCTCCAGCTGTTTCTTGTAAAATTTTATTTGTTTCAGCAATTTTCTTTAAATTATTTTTTTTCTCACGTTCAAGTTGATTCTTTGATTTTTGAGAGAACGAGCTTTGATATAAAAAAAATAAGAGGAGGGAAATAAGAATTATTCGTGAAATGCGAAAAGCTGGTGATTTAAAATAATAAGAATATTGTTTTTTTAAGAAACCTGCTATCACAATGATATTGTTTGAACCGCAACAAAAGTATACAGATTTAAAAAAAGAACAAAGCAGATATTTTATTAGAATAATTCAATTAATTATTCTTGCCCTCTCTTCTCTCCCTTTTTTCTTCTTTACGCTTGTACTTTTCAAATTTAAAGGGAAACTTCAAAGGATCGGATGGCAATTCTATTTTTGTATGTTCAATAGTTATTAAAGTGGAGGCATTCTTACCTTCCTTTCCTGTATAATTTAAAGTGATTAAGCTTTTTTGCGGAAATAGGAAATTATTTAACACCTGAAAATCATCATAATCAAACGAAATTGAATTATTAGTATTCTGTTCTAACAATAAAACTTTTTTGAGTTTTTGGTTATCTGGCTGAACATAATTTTCTATTTTTATTAAACCTTCGTTTTGCCGCATTAAATAATATCCTTTGTCCTTATAAAATTTATCTCCCTTTCTTTTAATAAAAGGCATATTACCAATCAATGCTGCTTGAATAATTTGAAAATTTAATTTGAAATTAAATTTGTTACTCAACTCTTCAAAACTATATGCTGAAAAATCTGCATCGGGTAAACGTTGATTAATAAATATAGAATCTGATCTTATAAGCACTCTTACACCTTCAAAACCTGATTTTGAAATTGAAGCCCAAATGAGGCTATCTTTTTTTATCCTTGTTTGAAGTGAAGCTTTAATTTCGTCTTTGCTATCTTTATAAAATATCCTTGCAGTTGATTTTAAATATTTAAAATCAAGATTTTTAACTTCTAGTTTAGCTTCCTTGCCAACACTATAAATAGTATCATTAACTACATTTACTGAAGATGATTTTTGTGCGGGTTTTTTGCAGGCGGAAAAGGTTAAAATCAATAAAATTAAACTTAATAACAATCTACTTTTCATATAAAACTTTATCAGCTATTTTTTTTTCGAGCACAGTACTCGTATCCCCAGCATTTTTAGCTTTGATCCATTGATCAACAGCTTTATCTTTTTCACCTAGTTTAAACAATACATCACCATAATGTTCTAAAATGGTACCATTTGTACTTGAAAATTTTAATGCTTTTTCTAAATTCTTTTTAGCATTTATATAATCTTTTAACATATACAACACCCATGCATGGGTATCAAGGTAAGAACTATTATTTGGATGCCTATCAATTAATTTAGCACTCATCTCTTTGGCCTTATCCAACTTTTCTTTCCGTAAAGATAAATAATAACTGTAATTGTTTAATATAAGATCATTATTTGGATCATTTTTCAATACTAAATCATAAGCCTCATCTGATTTTTTATAATTGTTTATCCCATTATATGCGTCACCGAGCATACCATTAAACTGATTTAACATTTCATTATTATCTTTTGATAAAGATTTTCCCATTTCAAGTATTTCTACTGACTCTTTATATTCTTTTCTCGCTAAATGTGCAAAACCATTAAAATAATAAAAAATATTATTATTTGGATATAAAACCATCGCCTGTTCAGAATTTAAAATAACTTTGTCAAATTCACTTAACTGAGCATCTAATTCTACTATTTCTTTCCAAATTTCAAAATCCGATACGCCTAAATCAGTTGCTTTAATAAAATTATCTCTGGCTTTTTGAGTATCTCCGGATAATTTCAACACACTTCCATATAGTGCATAAGCCTGACCTTTATCTGGATGAATTTTTATCAACAATTCCGACCACCTCTTGGCATTTTGCAAACTTTCACTGCTTTTTACATTTTGTAAATATTCTGCAAGCATCCGTGCCTTTGTATCCAAACCCATTTCAGGATTTGAAAAAGCTTTTTCCATTTCAGAATTTGCTTTGCTCCCATCACCTCGGTCTCTATATAATTCTGAAAGTAGAACTCGCGCTTCAGATTGTTCAGGATTTCTTTTAATCAAATCCTCTAATATTAAAATTGCTTCAGGTTTCCTTTTATTGGAAAGCAACAATTCCGATAAAAATATACTGTATTTTTCATCTCCTGGAAATTGTTTAATCAGTTTTTTACTTTCTTCAATAGCTAAATCAATCTTACTATTCTTTAAAAATATTTTTTGCTTTGCAAGACTAACATCTTCAGAAATGCCAAACTTTTTTTCTATTTTATCATATATTTTTAAAGCATCTTCATATTTATTTTGATAACTATAAATTGCAGCCAATTCAAAATAATATTCATCCGCATCAGGTAGTTTTTTAAACATTTCCTGATAAATTTTTATTGCCTGAGAATATTTTTTTTCCTGTTCATAAAGGTGGGCAACAAGTAAAAAATTATATTTATTTGTTTCATCTAAAACTAAGGCCTTTTCAGCATATTTAAGAGCTTCCACATATTTACCAGACCGGGCATATGCTTCGGCAATTGTATAATTAACTCCTGAACTTTCTTGATTTAATTCTAGAGATCGAAGAAAAAGTTCTATAGCTTTAGAATAACTTTCTAAAATATAGAATTTCATTCCTTCTGTAAAGTAATATTCTGATTGATTTAAATTTTTTGGCCTGTGCGTACTTGCGGTCTTTCCTTTTCTTTGGGCATACGAAATTCCGGTTGCAAATAAAATCAAAATAAATATAGCCAGTTTAATAACAGATTTCATAATGTGTTAACATTAAAATAACAATAATGTATATAAAAAAAATAAAATTCTATCCAATTTACAAAAGAACTGTTTTTAGCAAAATTTTTTATTCAAAAATAATGATTTTATTTTTTTTAGAATGTAATAAAAATAGTAATTAACATTGAAATATTTCTTAGGCATAAAAAAAACGCTGAAAGTTTCAGCGTTTTTAACGAAAAATCCGAAATTTATATTTTTACTCCACTATCACATTAAAATCACCAATGCTTAAATCGGAAATTTTTCCTTTAAAAATTACGCTGCTACCAAGCATTGAATTTGATATGTTACCATGGCTTATAGATGAATTTTGTTGAATAATTGAATTTTGAATAATTGAATTATTAATTTTAGATCCTTTCCCTATTGATACATGAGGACCAACTACTGAATTATTAATTTCAACGTCTTCATCAATAAAAACTGGTTGAATTATTGATGAATTATTAATTTTCGCAGTTGAAGAAGTGAGTTTTGAATCTTTTATAAATTCCAAATATCTTTGGTTGGTATAAACAGTGGCATCTTTATTGCCACAATCCAACCATTCTGTAACTTGCCCAGTAGAAAACTTTATGCCGTTTTGCTTCATGTTTTCTAAAGCATTTGTAATTTGATATTCGCCCTTATCTTTAATATCATTATCAATTAAAAACTGTAGTTCATTTTTTAAATTTTCACCATCTTTAAAATAATAAATCCCGATTATTGCTAAGTCAGAAACAAAAGTTTCAGGTTTTTCAACAAATTCTGTTATAAAATTTTCGCTATCAAGTTTTACAACTCCAAAATTACGAGGATCTTCAATTTTTTGAACCCAAATTATTCCTGCTTTTTCACTATCTAATTTAAAATCTGCTTTAAATAAAGTATCCGCAAAAGCAATTACTGTTTCGCCTTTAAGTGCCTCTTTTGCGCATAATATAGCATGTGCTGTTCCAAGTGGTTGGTCTTGATAATGAATACTTCCTTTTGCACCAACGGATTCGGCTATTGATAAAAGATTTTTTTCTACTTGCTCTCCAAAATGACCTACTACAAAAGCAATTTCTTCAACGTGCTTACCGCAAACTTTTACTATGTCTTCAACCAATCGTTGTACAATTGGTTTTCCAGCAATTGGAATTAATGGTTTTGGAATCGTAAGAGTATGTGGGCGCATGCGTTTACCCATGCCTGCCATTGGTATAATAATATTCATATTTTAATTGATTAAGAGATTTAAGTTATATTAATTATTTAATTCCTGTACTTCCAAACCCTCCTTGGCCTCTTTCAGTTTCCGATAAATTTTCAACTTCAATTAAATTAACGCGTTCATATTTTGCAATTATCATCTGGGCTATGCGTTCACCATCATTTATTACAAAAGGTTCGTTAGACAAATTTATCATTAATATTTTTAGTTCGCCTCTATAATCAGCATCAATTGTTCCTGGAGTGTTTACAAGTGAGATACCACTTTTAAACGCAAGCCCACTTCGAGGTCTTATTTGTGCTTCAAATCCTTCTGGTAATTCAATAAATAAACCTGTTGGCACCAAAGCTCTTTCTAATGTATTTAATGTAATAGAATGATCCGGCAAAAAAGCTTTTAAATCCATCCCCGCAGAATGTTCTGTTTGGTAGGCT
>Ga0123337_10002567_pt1 | contig 20584 bp, 14 predicted proteins | sample frozenSSSSmetaG_FD_89792 | JGI IMG/M metagenome (GOLD analysis project Ga0123337, IMG submission 89792) | Glacier valley bacterial and archeal communities from Borup Fiord, Nunavut, Canada, to study Microbial Dark Matter (Phase II) -... | ecosystem: Environmental > Aquatic > Freshwater > Ice >... | reverse complement strand
CTAGATTAGGCCGATAGCCATGTCCCCGTTGTTCCAAAAACCAATGTGCCAAGTCAAGATATTTCTTTTCACCGGTGGTCTTGTAAAGTTTTACAAGAGCTAATTCAATCTCCTCATGCCCTGTTACATAGTGCCTGCCTTGCTGCCGGAAAGTGGAATCAATATGGTTCGCGAACCGGATCCCAACGTCAAGTAGTTTGCGTTTCCCCGTGGTATTGTAATAAGCAATTCCAGCTTCAATTAAATGACCGGCACAATAAGTTTCGTGATATCCATAATTGGTCCATCGTTCATTCAATCTACCCAGTTGAAAATAAGTATTTAAGTATCCGTCGGGCATCTGTGCCGCGGCAATCTTACCGATCAATAAGTCGGTTTTTTTCTCAAGTCCGGGATCAGGATTGTTCTTTAACGAGTTACCAACTCCTTCCAGAACTTTATACAAATCAGAATCTCCAAACCAAAGGCCATCAGCCTTCTCACCTTTATTGGCAATAACTTTTTCGAAGTTATGTATATTATTTTCTCCCCAATTTAAACACGCTGGAATCAGGACCGATGAGACTGAATTGATCCGCGGTTTCCAAAAATTATCGTCAATTTTCACCTGCGAGAAATTAACGGGTTCCATCTTTTGATGAGATGCCTGTCCTGCTGTCTTTGAAATAGCAAAGAGGAATAAAATAGAAATAATAAATAAAGATTGTTTCATGATTAAAAAATTAAATTTATTGCTCAGCATCAATTTCGAATAATAGGTTACTGTAATATTTATGGGATATTTCCAATCGATTCAGAATACCCTCATCACGGAATAAACTTGCTTTTTCCATATCTTCCATCACTTTAATTGCTCCCAGATGCCTATAAACAATATTTGAAGCCGTTTTAGCATCCCAGGTAGGGTGACCATCGACAATTATATAAACGGGAGTAGTGTGGGCAACAGCACCATTGTCGCAATATACGACAGCAGCAACCCACTGACTTTTGTTAAGAGTCAGTGTTAACTTTATATCCAGTGAATCCAGCTTTTCCGGATTTGTTTTCTCAAACAGAAGACCATCATTATGGTATATTGCAATTTGGTTTATATTTCCAATCGCCGGATTGGAAATCGCTTTTAAAGTCAGTTCTGATTTTGATCCTCCGGGTTTCATTACTTCCGATCCAGGAAGTTTACCATCAATTTCAAGAAACAATGCAGGGCCATTCGATACAAACGTACGACCTGCTTTCAATCCAGCGAACCATGTATCTGCAGAAAATTCGTTACCTGTATATACAAAAGTACGTACTTCACCTAAAGTACATCCCCATGGAAAATCGCTACCGGCAGCTGCTGTTAACCTCAATCCAAGATTTAGATACTCATAATATTCCTGTGTATTAATGTGTGAATTCTGAAGCAATTCAACAAAGTCAATTTCTCCGGGTCTTAAATACAATGGACAACCCATTGGAGTTCCATTGCCATTCCATGCAAAATGTGCAAAGCCTGCAAGGGCTCCAGGTTGACTATGCAGCATTTTAAAAACGAGGTCATAGTAGTTATACGCTGAAGTATCACGTGCAAGTTGGTTGATATTTAAACCAATAATATGACCATAAGTGCTACGTGGATCCTCCTGCCCTGAAACCAGAATAATATCGTCTTTCCTCGTTCTGAACTTATTCCCAAAGCCTTCCTGTTTGAATTCTGTAACATGATGATCTCCCATCTCGAGTAAATTAACCATGTGAACATCCTCGGCTTTAGCATAATCAAGTAAAAACTCTTTAAATTCAGGTTTGTTGGTAGGATGATGTACATGTATATCACCGGAATACCAACCTCGGTTCGGCAGATCAATCCACCGTTTCAAGATAAAGGTCTTGGTAAATTCTTTTTCCTTACTTGAAAGAATAAATTCTTCATGTACCGGAATATACTCGTTCCCATGTTCTAAACCAATACGCCATTTGCCCGGAGGTAATTCGATGGTAAAATCTCCGGAAGTTTGATACATTACAGGATCACTCCAATATGGCAGAGAAGGTAAATCTCTGTACGCAAAACTGTAAAATCCAGGAATACCCGTACTAGTCATTTTTCGCACAGGGCCGGTCCAGCTTTTATCCCTTTTAAAATCTATGCCTTGAAAAAACATATTCATATCAGATGACGACTTGGGTATTACGCCAAAAGGAGGCACTCTTACCTGACCATCTTCAGTGCTTGTAATACAAACCATTACAGGAGTGATTTGCTGAGTATTTTCTTCAACGACACGAATTTTTACATTAACGCTTTCCCCGACTTTCTGTGCGTACAAAAAGCATTGAAAACTTAGAATTATCAATAATAAGATCAATAGAATTATTTTCTTTTTGAAAATTTTTGTGATCATAATATAAAATCAATTGATAATTTAATTAGCATTATTAACTGTTATTAATAATTTGATATGCTATTTCAATTTTTGTAATTCAGCTTGAATGCGGGATGTCATTTTTGTGATTTCAAATTCTACAATTTCGTTCCCAAATTTGCTGCTGGCATAAATTCTCGGATCTTTGCCGGATATTGCCAAAGGCCACACAGCAGTGTCTTTTGGAAGATTCTCCATGTGAACCAAATCCGGACGCAAAGCCATCATTAAAGATGTCTCGTTTGCAGCAGCATGATCACACATAAAACATAAGTCCCCTGAGTCATCGCCGGAACAGGTCATTACTTTAAGATTGTATCTCTTCATCCACCCTTCAGCCTGACCGGTGATTTTCCATAAAGAAGGAGTATGACCATGGGCTATTACGATTTTGAATCCCGCCCTGCTCATTTGGTACATTATTGCATCCAAAATACGAATAAATGTGGAATCAGGTACCCAGTATGCACTTCCAATTAACTGCTGTGGATCATGCCTACCAGAAGGAAGACTTTTTGCATAATCCATTCCATAAAATTTCTGTGCATTAGAGGGTGAGTTATAGGTGGAATCATAGAAATCAGGGCCCAAAAAAATCATTGGCAGTACTATTCCTCCTGCACGGGTGGCAAGTCGTTTAAATAATTCCAGAGATTGTAACCCATCTGATCCCAATGGCAAATGATCTCCATGCCATTCCATTGTTCCCAATGGAAGATAGGCAACCGGGCATTCAGCCAGCCGGGTTGAAAACTCCTTAGGTGTCAGTTCTTCATAAAGCACTTTCTCCTTATGACCAATTTTAACATCCGAGAAATTAACTGGTTCCATCTTTTGATAAGATACCTGCCCTTCTGTCTTTGAAATTGCAAAGAAGAATAAAAAAGAAATAATAAATAAAGATTGTTTCATGATTAAAAAATTAAAATTATTGTCTTCATCACCTTATATACGTCAGAATCAATAAAAAACAGACCCCAGTACTTCACTCCTTTTTCGGCAACAACTTTTCGAAATTCCTGATACCATCAGTTTTCTCCTTATGACTGCACAAAAACAGGATTCCAAAAAATATAGCAACGTAAAGTTTTCTCATGATAATAGAATTTTCCTCCCTGTTTTGTTCGACTCCAATGCTGCAGTAAAAAGTTCATGACTCCAGGCCGTTTGTTCAGTGCTCACATTTCCGAATGGGAACAGTGACTCTTTACCTGAGAGTTCATGTATAAATGCCCCTATCATTTGCTGAAAAGCATCTGAAAATCCAAATTCAAAAATTCCGCCCGTAATTGATGGAATTGCAGATTGTGATCCGGTATCAATTCTTGTCCATCCCTGTTCTTTGCCGGTTGTTGTTAAAAAATCGAATGCCTTTGGATGATGGGTGGAGAATTTTGCAGATCCTTCCGTCCCATAAACTTCAATAAACCAGTTATTGGTTGCCCCCGGAGCCATCCGCTTGGTTTCCACTACCATTGAAAAGTCCTCTCCGGTAATGGGATCAGCGCATTTACAGGAAAGAACGGCATTATCCCATGTTTCGCACGGCACAACAGAACCTTTCCCATCCGGCCGGGTTTTTGCAATTTTCTGGAGGTCGGCATAAACACTTTTTGGTTTCCATCCCATGTGAAAAGGAACATGTAGCGTATGCATCCCCAAATCACCCATACACCCGTATTCACCATTAATATTAACCATTCTTTTCCAGTTGATTGGTTTTGAAAGATCGATATCGCTGGAATGATGAAATCCTGTCCTGACTTCGATTAATCTTCCATATTTGGCAGAATTTAACCACTTAACCAATTGCTGGCAAGCCGGGAAATAGGGAAATTCTGAACTGCAACGGACAATGACATCAGGGTTTGCCTTTACTGCCCTCAAAATATTCTGATTGGCCTTTTTATCAATACCAAATGGTTTTTCACCCAGGAGATGTTTTTTTGAATTAATGATGTCAACATAGAATTGCTCATGCAAATTATGCGGCACTGCACAATATATTGCATCAATTTCGCCTGAATTTATAAGTTCTTTATAATCATTTGTTTTTATACGAATGCCGGGAAAATTATCAGTATACCATTTCCAGTATTCCGGGTTTTTATTACAGATCCCTGTGAGTACCGGAATAGCCCCGTCATCCAGCAAATGGCACCAGCGGGCGATGGAACTGGCGAATTCCCTGCCCATTAGACCCAACCCTATTATTCCTATGTTAATTTTTTGTCTTTGCATGATTAATTACCGGTAACCAAATTCCTTTTCAACTTCTGTAATAGCATCCTCAATGATATCCATACCCATAGCTGCATATTTTTCATCCATTACCAGCGGGGGCGACATGCGCAGGATATGCCCTGCAGGAATCCATGCCAATCCTTTTCTGAAAGCCTTCTGATAAACCAGTTTACCCGCTTCATCAAATGGCTCTTTAGTTAGTTTGTCCTTCACAAGTTCGATTCCCAATAAAAATCCCTTCCCTTTTACATCGCCAATAATCGGGTGCTGCTCTTTCATTTTCAACATGCGTTTCATGAAAAATTCACCTACCGTACGCACATTCTGGAGAATATTTTCATCTTCAATCACTTCAATTGAAGCCAATGCTGCTGCACAAGCCATCGGATTACCTCCGTAACTCGAAGAAGCAGAGATTTTTTCGAGTGCATCCCCGTTCTCCTCACTAACAACCATTGCAGTCACCGGGAATCCGTTACCAAACGATTTACCAAAGGTTACAATATCGGGTACAACCCCCCAATGATTTAATGTGAGCCATTCACCAGTCCGCCCCATCCCGGCAAGCACCTCATCGTCGTATAGGAGGATTTTATATTTTTCGCACAGGATCTTTAATTTAGGAAAGAAATCATCGGGAGGAAAGATACTTCCTGCCCAACCCTGGGCTGGTTCGAGGACAAAAGCGGCCACATTGCCAACTGTTGCTTCAAGGATAAAAGTTTCGTAAAACCTGATATAGGCATCAGTGTCAATTGATCCGTCGGCTTTGGTCCAGAGAGGACGGTATGGATCAGGACGGGGAACCATATAAAAACCTGCGGCACGCGTAGGCCCGTAACTATGGGTTTCGCCACGATACATCTGGGCACAGCTGACGGCCCCAAGTGTTTTTCCATGAAAATCGCGGTAAGCCGAAATGAACTCGTGTTTATTGGTGATGGCGCGGGCAGCGCGAATCGCAGCCTCAACAGCTGCTGTACCGTCGGAATACAGCTGAATAGCATTCAATCTCCCAGGAAGGATACCTGCCATTTTTTCCATCAATTTTTCCTTAACCGGGGATGTAAAATCGTGGGCATTCATAAGTTTTTTTGCCCAGTAGGCAATTGCCTCAGATATCTTGGGATGACAGTGCCCCAGGGAAGTGACATATATTCCAGATGAAAAATCAAGATATTTATTGCCATCGACATCAGTAAGGGTGATTCCATAACCTTCATCAAAACAAACAGGAAACAATTTCACCTGTCCACTTAAACCTTTCATGTATTTCGTCGTGTTGGCATGCATCACTTTTGACTTTGGTCCAGGTGTTTCTGTAATCAAACTTGGAATGCCTGCCGCACTCTCTTTCCACCAATCTTTGGAAATAATTTTCGTACTATTCATAATTGCTTATATTTAAAGCTCTAATTGCTAAAATTTTAACTTAATAAATTAGATAGTTCTCTATCGAAACAAACACTTTCATTGTGGCATGAGTTTATTTCTGTTGTCATTTCCGACCATCCGGAGAGTTCTTCATAAATACTATGACAATACAAATTATTTCTGCCCGCCATGGCAGCATATTTTATTGAAGACTCAGGACTATAGCCATCAAGAATTGCTGAAAGAAAAGCCGCAATAGCAGTGTCACCTGCTCCTGTTGAATTAATCATTTTTGATTCATCAGCATGGTAACCTTCCAACCACAATTCACGAAAATTCCAACTTTTTGCAGGCAGATTGAAACCTTCATTTTCATTAATTGATGAAACATCTCCTGTTAAAAGATAGACTCCCCGGTGAGCCATTTTTATTAATAGAATCTTTACACCTAAATCTAAGATGTGCTTTCCTAAAATGCGGATCAAATCGATTGAAGTATGATCAGAAATATCGCTATCGCCATAAGACAATTGTAATTCAGCATATTTTGATGGAAAAAATATCATGAGAGACTCCTCCAAACTTGGAGCGAAAATATCTGTAAACGGCAAAACACTTTTCATTATTTCAGGCCAATTAACACTAGCTGATTCCGATTCAGGATCTGGCAAACTAAAATCCAATGAAGTTACTACTCCCATTCCTTGGACCTTAGAAAATAAGTCAACCAGTTGATTACCCTTGTTTTTAAAAAATTGTTTTAATAAGGGAGGGTATCCGAAATGAAACAATCTGGACTGTGATATAGCATTGAAATTGATAAAGCTTTTATCAAAAATTTGATTACACCCGGGTGATTCCAAAAATATCCTGTCAACTCCAGGAGGAGCAAAAACAATACTAAAAGCTGTACCTTCTAATGTTGTAGTAAGGATACCTTTTGAAATATTATATTTTTCAAACCAATCCTTTGCCACTTTTCCCAAAAAATCATCCCCGACAAGTCCATTTAAAAAAACCTTCTTATTAAATATTCCCAAGGCCAGACCTGTATTTGCCACCACGCCTCCTAGGATAAAATTCATACCATTTATTTCTATTAATTTTCCTGGCAGAAAATAATTAGACAAATTAGTGACAGATTTATTTTTTTTAAAGTCAAGAACCAGATCAACACAAATATATCCGGCAACGACTACGTCATAGTTCTTCATACTTTTTTAGATTGTTTCGATATTTTTTAAGAAACAAAAATCACTTAAGGCCTGGGAATGGTCTCCATATGCAATAATATAATGTTGACCTGATATCTTTTGTACAAATTCTTCTACCGATGTATCAAGGAAGATTTCAAGGCTTGGAAGCTGAGGGGCAGGATAGCTCCAACCGGCTTCTTCCCATGATTTCAATTTTCCTTCGCCTGTGCAAATATGCATTGTGTATTGGTCACCAGTGTTGGATAACCGTGCCATGGTAAGTTTTCCAGTTTTCATGGTTGAGATATTTAACAGTCCACCGCTAATGTCTCCAAAGGCTGCAGGCGTAACTTTTACCTTTCCATCAACCACTTCGGCAGGTACAAAGTCAGGAACCCCCAAAAGGACACTACTTTCGAAAAATTCATAAAACTCGAGATAAGCAGCGCATTGCCCTGTGATATGCTTTATTACTAATTGTGTTACAGCTCCCATTGCATCATTTTCTGGGATAGTACACACCCTCATTTCATCTGAAAGTAACATGAAAATCATTGCCGGTGGAAAGCTTAATAATTTCTTCATCCCGTCAACATCTTTAAGGGAAATAGCATCAAAACCGTTTTCTTCAGCAATTTTCCTTATTGCCAGGTAATAAGTTATTCCTTTTTTGAGGAAATTATCATCAACCGGTTTATCAAAATTCCACTCTAATTTTATTTTATCTAATATTGTCTGAACTTCTTTATCTTCAATATTTCCGCTCTGTTGAAGCATTTCCAGCATTTCAAAAAACTCGATCTCGGTTCCAATTTTTGTTTTAAGAGAAAGTCCATCATAAAGCGTATTGTATAGTTTCATGTCGCGAAATCCCATCATCCCCACTTTCGTGCTTTCAATAGATTTTACAGCTTTAGCAGCAATTGCAAAATTTAAAATTTTGTCCAAAGGAGAAGGTTTACCTACGATATTATAAATGTATTTGAATTTGTAACCCAGATCTTCAAACACTTTTCGAAGGGCAGTTGTCCCTGCCTGAGGTGCAGTTGTAACCAACCGACCATTCTCGATATCTCCGGTAAGACCCCACAAAATCATTGGTTTACCTTTAAATTCATTGGTAACTGTAATAACTGCATGAGAGGGAATCCAACCAGCAATACAGACGATAAGGAGATCAAAATCGGCGTTTTTAAGATCTTTCAATGCTCTCCTTACATCATTCCCCTTTGGATCATCGGTAACATGATCGGTTGTTATAATCTCAAATCCAAGAGATTTGACTTCTTCAAGAGCCGATAAGCATTTATCGTGGATTAATTGTTGTGGGGAGTTTACCTCTCCGAATCCCACGAACCCTGCTTTAACACAATTTTGATTCAACTTCATTTTGAGTTTTTCTATTATTAATAATTGCTACAAAAAGCAAATAAAGTAGGCATGATATAGGAACAATAAAGGCCGTTTGAATGGAAGTATTATCGACAATAATTCCCATTATTGGAGGAATGAAGGCCCCCCCCGCTATAGCTGAAACCATGAGTCCTGACAACTCATTGGTATGTTCGGGCATGTGTTCAATTGTGATTGAAAACAAAAGGGGGAAAATATTGGCAAATCCAAAGCCAACAAGAAAAATGCCAATCAATGTGATGACAAATGAACTGTTAAAAATTAATAACATGCCCGTAAGCGCCATCAGGACAGTATAAATCAATAACCGTTTTGGGGTGATCAAAGCCATGATCAATGATCCTAAAAACCTTCCCGCCAGAATAGGAAGGTAAAAAAGCGACCAGCTGATCAGTAAACCCATCTTCTCGATTGAAATCCCAAATTTCTCCCTTAGGAGGATGGGAAGATGGGCACTCATCGATATTTCAACACCGCAATAGATAAAAAGGCCCAAAACCATTATTAATACGTAACTATTCCCAAGAAGCTTAAAACAGGACCTGAAGGTTGCATGCTTTTCATTCTCTGTCTTCTTCTCCTTTATTTTAGTAGTATTGAGTAAAATAAAACTGATCAGGACTATGCAGGAGAATATAGGAAATAATATACTCCAGTCGAGTCCAAAAGTCTTGAGCATTATTACGGGTATAATAAAACCCATAGAAGATCCGACCGTAATAAAGGATTGAGCCAAAGATAGGTTCTTGGAATAGTGTCCCTCTTCGGAAATATCGCGCATGATCGGATTTCCTGAAACCTGGATGATTGATCCTCCTGCCCTTAGTAAAAGAATTGCCATTAGAATTTTATAAAATTGGGCCATGGAACTTCCATCAACAACCATCCTCCCGTACATTCCCGAAAAAATGGGGATTATTAGTCCTGTAAGTGCAATGGTCAGTCCCAGATTCAGAACAAATTTCTTCCCTCTTTTATCCTGTAACAGACCGACCGGAGCGGAAAGCACACCATACATGACATAGGCAAGCAATGGCAGTAGCGCAGCCATTGTATTTGATATTTTGAAAGATTTCTGTGCAAGGCTGACCATAGGCCCCGCTGAATCAATCAAACCCATTGATATAAAAATTAGGAAAATAGGTAATGTCTTTAATTTCATGGTTCTTCTGATACGTATTATGGTCACTAATTCGGGTTATTTTTCCCCAACTGATACATAGCAAAAATATGGTATATCAATTCTTAAAAAAACTACTGCTTTTTCAACTCCTGACACTAAATTTGCACAATTAATGGATTTTATATTACTTTGGTTGTAATTAAAGAGTAGTATTATGCAACCAAAACTCGAAAAAGTACCATTTAATCTGGCGTCATCGATATATGTTAAAAGGGAGATTGTACCCTTTATGGATTATCCATGGCATTATCATCCTGAATTCGAAATTATATTCGTTGAGAAAAGCTTTGGAATCCGGCTAATGGGGAGCCATATAGGAAATTTCAGTGATGGTGATTTAATGTTTATTGGATCAAATCTTCCTCATGTTTGGCGGAATGATCAGGACTTCTATAAAGGGAATAAAGACCTTTTTGTTGATGTATATGTCATTCAGTTCCGTGAGGATTCACTTAAGCCAGGTTTTTATGACCTGCCGGAATTCGTTCAGATTAAAAAACTATTCTTACTTGGACAACAGGGATTATTGATAAAAGGTAACGATAAAAATAAAATAATAGAGTTAATAAAAGCAGTATATAATTCTTTTGGAATTGAAAGGCTGATAAATTTTTTAAAAACCCTTGAAGCAGTCTCCAAAACAACAAATTATGAATTGCTCTCAAACTTAGGATATCAAAATTCTGTTACCACCACGGATACTGAAAGAATAAATAAAGTAATGAATTTCCTCATGGACAATTATACTCATGAGATTAATCTGGACGAAGTTGCTGCCCTTGTTAACCTTAATAAATCATCATTTTGCCGGTACTTTAAAAGTAGAACTCATAAAACCTACTCTCAATTTTCGAATGAAATCAAAATTGCACATGCCTGTAAAATGTTAATAACTAGCAATATGACTATTTCGGAAATTTGTTATGAAATTGGGTATAACAATATCTCACATTTCAACAGGCAATTTAAACTGATTACCGGATTAACAGCTGGAGCATACGCCAAAAAGTATTTGGTCCATACATAATTTCATTTTAAAAGTCTAATTCTTAAAACTGTAATGGAATAGCTTGGGATGAGATAATTAAAATTGGCACTAGCAGTAAATGTGCCTGAAAATGGAATTACTTCGATTGGATTCGTCAATGAATTTTCCGCATCAGGTGTCCCTGCTAATCTTGTGAATTGCCCAACTGAGTTAACCTTAACTGCCCCATTAAGCGTTATATTTACGGTCTCAGATGTGCTTGATTGATTGGCAACTTTCAGTAATATATCATTTTTGCCACCTTCAGTATCGACAGAAGCAGACCAATAACAATTAGCAGTATTTTGAGTAAAAGGCAAAACACGGGTTCCCTGATTATCTGAGAATAACATTTTTTGCATGTAGTAAGAAGGCCTAGCAAAACAGTTAACTGCATCATTCCAGACCATACAAGGTCCAAATACACATTGATTGACAACACTGCCGTAATTTCCGTATCCTGTCCACCACATTCTCTCCGAATTCTTTTCACATCCAAGCATGAAAATAGCATCCCCAAGTGTATCTCCAAAATTCCCAACTATGTTTCCGTCATGTCCTTTGCCGGAAGATGCATATTCGGCAACACAAATCTTTTTGCACTCAGGATTGATGCTATCATACCGGTTATATAAAACTGACAGATTTTTTTCAGATTGCAATTCATTTAGATTGTAAAAATGTTCGTCGGTAAAATCAACATTATTCCCTGAAGTAGTTGAAAGTTGATGAGTATGCAGGTTGCCGTTATACATTATTTTCATATAGGGATATTTTTCCAGCACTGACTTACGGATCATGGCATACCGAAGTGCATATTCTTTCCCAAGGAAACTATTTTCATTTCCTATCTCGATGTATTTGAGATGATAAGGTTCAGAATGTCCGTTTTCCGCGCGTTTGGCTCCCCATGTTGTTAAAGTTGATCCATTGCAGTACTCTATCAGGTCCAGAATGTCTGTTATAATGGGTTGCATCTTTTCGGGTGGACATATTCCGAACCATCGTTTGGACCAATTCGCTTCACTGATTCCGGCGGAAGTTGTATAAATAGGCTGAGCGCCCAGATCCTCGCACAACATCAGATAATCATCCAAACCAAAATAAAGATCATTTTTATAATCCCATCTGTTTCTTGTCGAACCTGGTCTGTTTTCAAGAGGACCAATTGAGTTCTTCCAGTTCCAGCAGGAATCCATGCTCGAAGACTCAGCCATGCAGCCCCCCGGAAATTGAATATATTTGAGTTTCAGATTTGCTAATTTTTCGGCAAGATCAGGACGTAATCCGTTGGGACGATTTTTCCATGTCGGAGGCATAACTGTAACAACATCAAAATAAATATCGCCGATTGACGAGGCATAGATTACAAAACTGTTAGTTCCATCCACTTTTGTAAAACCACTAGTAGTCAAATCAAAGGAAAAATGTTGCCAGACATTGGTTGGTATGAGATCTGCTGATTGTGCATATACAGTACCGCTAGTACTTTCCAGTTTGGCTTTCAAGGTTCCATTGAAATTTGGGCCTCGTTTTGCCCAGAAAGAAACTTTATAGGTTGTATTATTTCTTAATGCGATTCCCCAGTAACCTCCGTTGGCAACTCCGACGCTTCCCGATTCTACGGAAGAAACATTTAAATTCATGCAACCACTTTGGAAGTTATTCAGCATACTGGTTTCAGATGAAGTTCGTGAGAATAATTTACCGTCCGAGGAGGATGATTTTACAAGAAACCACTCAGCAATCGGGTTTTTAAGCTCTTCGAATGAAGGATTGTTTATCAACTGCGCATATAATCCTCCTTCAAACTGATGGTTAAAATCCTCAAGTTGCTGTCCTCTGCAAATGTCGGCAACCTGGGCACCCGGCTTGTCAACCTCAACAGTGATCTTCTGACCTGATGATTGATTACAAGACAACATCATTCCTATAACACAGATTGCTGCGAATAAAATAACAGTCAATTGATAATTACTTTTTCTGACAAGGTGTTTTAATTGCATATCATTCTATTTTTAAATGCCAAATTTTGTGAAGCGAGATTGTTGTCCTTATATCTAGTTATTGAATTTGTCCTGAATACAATCATTTAAAAAGTCACTTTAGTTTGTAAAAGAATACAGAATGGCCGGGTATAGTGAATTCCGACGTGGTTTTTGTATTTCCAACTATGGTATTTTTCCAGATATCGAACATCTGTTTATTTCGGGTAACACCAAGCTTTTTCCAGTCAATCTGATAGGTTTTTTGCTCAAAGTTCCTGTTAAATAATATATAAGCTGTCTCATTATTTGATAACTTCTTAGACCAGACTTCGAAATCACCCTCATCAAAAATTTTACTACCCTGGATACCGAGTTTATCCTGGTTTATTTGAATTGCATTTTCGTTTGTAAATATCATTTTGATTGAATCGTTCATCGTCCGAAGATCATTTCCAGCCATCAGTGGTGCGGCCAGCAGACACCAAAAACTGAAATGGGCAACATATTCTTTGTACTTCATTCCACCGTTACCCACTTCCAACATATCAGGGTCGTTCCAGTGGCCCGGGCCTGCAAATTTCTCCAGTCCGACTTGCATATCAAGAATAGAGGTCCATCCATATCCGCCAAAGCTCGCTTTGCAATCCCAACAATCCTGAATATCGCCGGTCGTACGCCAAAGATGACCTACATTTTTTGCCCAAGTCCAAGGACGACTGCCTCCCCATTCACACATACTGAAAACGATTGGTCTTCCACTTTTGGCAAGTGCAGTACTCATATCTGTATATGCCTTTACCGGGTCAATGCCTTCACTAAAACACCAATCAAGCTTAACGAAATCAACGCCCCATTCGGCATATGTATTCGCATCTATAACTTCATAACCATGGCTTCCAAGACGATTGTTACAACTAAGTCGCCCGCCACAGGTGTGTATTCCAAACTTCAGCCCTTTTGAATGCACATAATCTGCCAGATTTTTAATACCTGAAGGAAACATGGTAGAATCAGCAATGATTGTCCCATCTCCTTTGCGTGCACTCTGCCAGCAATCATCAAGAACGATGTATTCATACCCTAATTTACTCATTCCTGTGGCAACCAGGGCATCGGCCATTTCTCTTACGATTTTTTCGTTGATACCGCATGCGAATTTATTCCAGCTGTTCCATCCCATAGGTGGCCTTAATGCCAGGTTTTGCGTTTTCTGGGCATACACTCCCGAAAAGGAAAGGGATAGAAAAAGAAGAACTAAGAGTTTGTTTTTCATTGTAGTTTTATTTATAATCTATAGAATTTGTCCTGTAATAAGTGACCTATACAAAAATATTTTTAATTTTACTTAATTCCAACCATTGGTTTTCATCCATTTAAACAATGGTTGCATCCACTCTTCAGTTGGAATAGTCAGAATAAATCCATGACCTCCATGAGCATACAGATGCATTTCAGCCGGTACATTATGATGTCTTAATGCTTCATAAAAAGAAATACTATTGTCAACATCCACTCCATTGTCATCACCTGCATGGGTCAAATAGGTCGGAGGTGTTTGGTCATTCACATGTAATTCATTTGAAAAAAAATCCTTTCTTTCATCGGAAGGGTTATCTCCAAGCAAATTCTTTCTGGAGCCCATGTGCGTCAACTGATCGGTCATCGAGATCACAGGATAAACAAGGATGATAAAATCGGGACGGACACTTACCTGTTCTTCATTTGGGATCAGGCAGCTATCGAAATGGGTACCTGCACTGGACGCAAGGTGTCCGCCAGCCGAAAATCCCATTATTCCTATTTTATTAGTATCAATGTTCCATTGGGCAGCCTGGGAGCGGACAACTTTAATCGCTTGTTGTGCATCCTGCAATGGACCGATGGTTTTATCAAGCATAATAGAATCGGAAGGCAACCTGTATTTGAGGATAAAAGCGGAAGTTCCGTGATTAATAAATGTTTTGGCGATATTTATACCTTCCAGACGGTAGCTTTCCATTCCATAACCTCCTCCCGGACAAATAACTACTGCGGAGCCGTTTGATTTCTCTTTGGCCGGCAGGTATATTTCCAGTGTTGGTTTTGAGATGCTTCGATAACCCCCAAACTGGCCATCCCAGTTCATTGTAATTTCCTTCATATCGTAAGGAATGGAGTTGGGAATATCCTTGTGATATAAAGGAATAACCTTTTGAGCACTCATGTTGCTTATTACCGCAACAATTAATAACAGAATCAAAACGGTTCTTCTATTCATGGTCGTAAATTAGACTTCGTGTATTTCAATCTTGGAAAATGTAATCAAAGTAACTGATCCTTCATATTCTTTAAACGGATATAGATAAGAACATTATTTATCCCGAGTTGCAACAGCAGCTGTAAGGTTTTGTGCCGGATACCTGAAAAGGTATTTCCCTGAACCAATAGTGAGATGAAGGTCGTTTGAGTTTTGAACATATCCATTCTTTAGAGACAATCCATTCTGCTGAACCTTTTCAGCCTGGGCGAATGGCAAAGTGACCGTGGCAGTAGTATTTACCGGGACCTCCACTTCGTAGCTAAAATCCCCGTTCTCAAATTTCCATGATGAACCCACTTTCCCGTACAGGGTCAGGATTTCTGCTTTGGCATTGATGAGTCCACCGCCTGGATGAGGAGCCAGAAAGATATGTTTATACCCAGGATTTTCCGGATCAATATCTATTCCTGCAACATGGCGGTAGAGCCATTCACCAATCGCCCCATAAGCATAATGATTAAAACTGTTCATCCACGCACCCTGAAAAGTGCCATCGGGTTTTTGTCCGTCCCATCGTTCCCAGATAGTTGTGGCACCCTGCAAAACCGGATACAGCCATGAAGGATATTTTTTGTTATTCAGCAACATAAATGCAAGGTCATCCCTGCCAATAATAGAAAGTGCATTGCATAATAAAGGGGTGCCAACGAATCCGGTAGTGAGATGTCCGAATTTTTTTACATCCCCGGCTAAATAGTCTGCCGCTTTTTGCTCCAGATTTTTGGGCAGCAGATTAAATGCAATAGCTATTGTGTAGGCTGTCTGCGTATGAGATACTAATCGACCGTTAGGGGTTACAAATTCACGGTTAAAAGCGGATTTGATTTCACCAGCCAGAGTTTGATACTTTTCGGCATCCTCTTTTTTCCAAATAATAGCGGCTATCCTGCCTAGTAACTCAGTTGAATGATAATAATAGGCATTCGCAATCAAATCCTTTTCAGTAGTTGCCCCCGGATAATCGGCTTCACTGCTGGCAAAAGCCAGCCAATCACCAAATTGGAAATCTCCTTTCCACAGATGGCTGTCCCCGGCCCGTCCTGTCATGTAAGCAACCCAGGCTCGCATACTTGTGTACTGTGTTTCTAAAATCCGAACATCACCATAGGAAAGATACATCGTCCAGGGTACAATCAGGGAGGCATCAGCCCAGGCAGCAAAACCTCCCTGACCACCAAAAACATCCGGAATAATATGAGGAATTTTCCCGTCAGCAGTCTGATCAGCCCTAAAATCGCCCATCCATTTAGTATAAAAGGCCGCAACATCGAAGTTGAAAGCGGCGGTCATGCTAAACACCTGAGCGTCACCAGTATAACCAAGCCGTTCATCACGTTGTGGGCAGTCCGTTGGAACATCAAGGAAATTTCCCTTCTGACTCCATTGGATATTATGCTGAAGCTGATTTATCAGTGTATCTGAACAACTGAAACTCCCGGTAGGCTTTATTTCCGAATGAATTACAACACCTGTGACCTGGTCAATTGTTGGAGCGGAATTCAATCCTTCAATTTTAACATACCTGAAACCATGAAAGGTAAAATGAGGTTCGAATATTTCGGTACCCCCTCCATTCAATATATAAATATCTGTAGCTTTGGCTGCACGAAGATTTTCGGTATAGAAATTACCCTCTTTATCTAGCACTTCAGCAAACTTCAGGGTTACCTTGTCTCCTTTCTTCCCTGTTACTTTTAGTCTAACCCATCCAACCATGTTTTGGCCTATATCATAAACTGTTTCACCTTTAGGTGTGACAAACAAATTGATTGGTTTAATCTCTTGAATCGCCTTCACCGGAACACCTTGGGGTGCTATCAGGATATCATTTGACTGACTGACCTGGATTACATCATGCCATCTGTCCATGTCATAACCCGCTTGATCCCATCCCGTCAATTCGAGTCGCGCATCATACATTTCACCATTGTAAATATCAGATTCAACGATCGGTCCATCTGTTGTTACTTTCCAGCTTTGGTCAGAACAAAGGAATTCAGCGGAGCCATCCGAATAGGTGATTTGTAGCTGAAGGAACAATGCCAATTGATTTCCATAATAACCGCGTTCACTTGACCATCCATTTCCGCGATACCAGCCATCAGACAGTACAACGCCAATAGCATTCTGGTCTTTGAGCATGGTAGTTACATCATAGGTCTGATATTGTAACCGTTTTTTGTAACTGGTCCATCCCGGGGTAAACAAATCCGAAGATACTTTCACTCCATTGAGGTGTAACTGATATAATCCCAACGATGTTGCATAGACTCTTGCGGACTTCACTTTTTTGGTAAGTGCGAACTCTTTTCTGAAATATTGGGCTGGCTTTGATCCGGCCTCCTCCTTTTTATCATTGCCCGAGATCCAGGTCGCTTTCCAGTCCGTTATTTTAAGCATACCCATCTCCCAGGTTGCGGGTTCACTCCATGCAGTTCCCCTTTCTTTATTGTCCCATACCCTTACCTGCCAGTAAACGCGCTGCGATGAATTCAACGACGGACCATTATAGATAATGTTTACTGACTGAGCCGAATTCACTTTTCCTGTTTTCCATATCAGTTTACCCGAATTCAGTTTTTCCAGTGATTCTGCAACCCTTAATTCATAAGCATTTTGCATAACCTCTTTTTCGGAGGATTGCAGCTGCCAGCTTAGCCGAGGTTTTGCGATATCAATCCCAATCGGATTTGTTTTGAATTCACAAATAAGTTGATTCACTTCAATCTTAGCAATTACAACTAAAGCGAATCCATTGAATAGCATGAGAAAGATTATAGACCTTAAACAGTGGGTTATGATTTTCATTTATGGGAAATTAGAAATATCGTAGTTATTAATTCTTTGTTTCAGTAAACATATCGTTTATTAGTTTTATAGTGCGTTCCACTAAAATCTGGCCACCCTCTGGGGTAACGGTACAACTTTGTATGATGGCGCCGTAACCACCGTGCCTGGTAGCATTTTCTGTTGCCAGGTAAGATCCTCCGGGTCCCGCCAGTTGGATAGTAAATGTCTGCAAAGCATTGCTACGTGCCTGAATTCTAACCCCAAAGTCTGTATATAGCTCAAATTCATTCGTGCAAATTGCAATATCTCCCAGGCGAAGCACATGTATCTCAGTTTCTAATTCAGGATGTGGATTAGTTTTCTGTTTTTCATAACGACTTACAACATCCCCATTCCATTTCACAACGCTAAGAACCTGTTCAATTGCTTTCGGATCCGCAGCTATTTGCGCTGAAGCCTTCTCTACCTCTCCCTTACAGTGTAAATATTCCGCCTCTGTAACCAAACGCATTGGCAAGGCCAGTTTTTCCACCTTATGAGTAAACTGTATATTGGTATAACGTTCTTTTTTTACAGCTTCGTAAGTTTCTTCTACGGCATGAACAACGCGTCTTCCCATTTCCTCCAGCTGGGTCAATTTTCGCAGTTTGATCATCCGCTCTTCAGCAGCCTTGGCGTAATTTCGTCTGGTTGAGATATCTCCAGCAGCACTTGTCCATCCAAGAACACACAAATCTTTGCCAAAGCGTTTTTTTAACTGTTCACGCACCGGATACCAATAATCAGCATTAACGGCATATCCGTTCTCAGCTTCCTGTGCAGGACAACTGACATTTATTCCGGTGGCTATTAACTTACCACTCTTATCCCAAAAGAAAAGTACATTGACGTCGTGATCTTCCATCCCTTCAATATTTAAGAACTTAGGTGTATTGGTATTTCCATACATCTCCACTGTTCCGTCATTGTAAACAGGTCTGCGATTGTATCCGACAACTGCATGACTTAAACCCCAGGTGACACTCCCGGGACGACGATTTTTCCATGCTTTAAGAATCGCTTCTGTTACACGCTGAACAAAGAAAGCCCGATACTCTTCGACCTGCAAAACTCCTGTTTTTGGAATCTGGTACCAACTATTCTCTAAAACCGGAGCCGTATGAGTATGGGTCGCATTCAAGATGATCTTGCTTTCGTCCAGCTCAGGGATCTGATGATGAACTTCATCACAGACCATTTTAATCAATTCGCGCGGAAGAAATGTCACATCGCATGAAACCATTATTGCGGCATCAAGTGAACGGGTGCCCTCACGTGATTCCATAGCTATTACACTTGCTGTCAATGGGGTATCGGCAGTTTTGGCTATTCGTAAGTGACCCTGCCCTTGAAGGGCAACCGGTAAAGCCGGTGAAATGTCGGCTGTTGCAGAACCAATGTACAATTCACTGGCTTGCAAACTTAAAGCGATACCGAATGCTGCAAAAAACAGTAATATTTTCGTTTTCATATCAATATTTTAAATATCATTTAGTAACAAAATTTCATCTATCATTTATTGCAACCGGAACCTGATATTTCTGTTTCACAATAAACATATCATTCATAAGTTTTAAAGTGTGTTCAACGAGAATCCAACCACTCTCATGAGTGACCATAACACTTTGTATTACTGAACTATAATCCCCTTATTTAGTAGTATTATCAGTCGCAAGATACGCTCCAGATCCGGCAAGTTTAATAGTAATTGTCTGCCGTTTTTCAATATTTCTGTTTTTATATTAATATTCTTTAAGTTTTGTATTGTAAGTAACTCTTCCACCTCCTTTGTGTTTTCAATAACACATTATTTGTTTGAATTTTTTATAGGATTCACATTATCTTGCACAAATGATTACAAAGCAGTTAGGCTAAAAAAAGAAATCTATCTAAATCAAGGTTCATTTCTTGAAATCATTACTATTCTTAATACAAGAAATCACCGTGTTACCCTTATCAATCTATTGATTCTTTATGTGATCTGAAAATGGCATTTTGTATCGGTAAAATCCGGATTACTCCACCGACTTATAATATTTTAAATTAACAATATATTACGAATTAACAAGGAAACTCTCCACAACTCTAGGTGCCGGATATTATGACAGATACACAGTCAATACAAGTTTGGATATCTCAATGCAGTTCGTAATGTCTTCGGATCAGAAATTCAATCACATACTCATATTGGTCCCGAAGATATCGAATTAAGCTTAAATAAAAAATAGAAGGGGATTAAAGGGCAGATTGCTATTGCCTGTTAGTATAAATATATTTTTAACCATTTTTGTAATCTGATAGCTGGAAGGGCAGCTATCAGATCGCTATTACTGAGGGTAGAGCTCACTCCGAAGACTGAATAACACCAAGGAATAAACAATCATCAAAGTTTTCTGATCCAGACATTTCTGTAACTTACCATAACATTATGATGTTGAAGCAAAAGAACATACGAGCCATGAAAATGGTATCTCGATAACCCGATATATTTCGTATTACCGTATCCGCCCCACCACCCGCATCCTAAGCCAGTAGATTTTTGTCGATAAATTGGGGCAGCATATTTTTGAGATCTGACTCTTCAGTGTCGTTGATGTTTTGGATGACATAGGTTAACCAT
>Ga0123337_10002566_pt1 | contig 20597 bp, 17 predicted proteins | sample frozenSSSSmetaG_FD_89792 | JGI IMG/M metagenome (GOLD analysis project Ga0123337, IMG submission 89792) | Glacier valley bacterial and archeal communities from Borup Fiord, Nunavut, Canada, to study Microbial Dark Matter (Phase II) -... | ecosystem: Environmental > Aquatic > Freshwater > Ice >... | reverse complement strand
GGGGCCGGTGTAGGTAGCCGCGTAGTGATAATGGTTGTTGCGGGCGTTGAATCCGCTCATGAGCCGCCGAAACCCACCCGTTGAGTATTTATCGTAATACCGATACAGATAATCGTACCTCATCTGATCGACCACAATGCCTACTACGAGTTTGGGCCGCTCCAGCGTCTGGCGGGCCGTACCAGCAACCGGGGCCGGGCGGGATGGTGTTTTGGCGGGAGGTTGTGCAAAGGTAAACGTTGCCATGAACAGTAAACTGAGGAATGTCGGGGAACGCATAGAGTCGTTTGATTTATGATACGTAGACAGGAAGCAAAAGTAAGCACAAAACTATCGGGGCATCGGCTGAGTCCTGTAAAGTCATTTGACCAGGCAACCTGCTAACATTATCCGGCAATGCGCGTTGATGAGCCATGACTCGCCGGAGCCGCAACAGCCCAGCCATTCGCTTACAATTACTTTCGATGACCTCCCAGCCGCTGTATCAGCATGATTCAACTCGATAACCCAACGGCTTTCCCGCTCACGGCCATGCTATTGTTCCTGGCCATTTTTGGGCGATACGTCCTGTTTGCGCTGGGATTCTGGTGGCTGTTCCGGGTGTCGATGAGCGAGCAGTTTGCGCACCGGGCCGTGCAGACCCGCCCCCGCAAACCCGGTCAGGACCGGCGTGAAATTGGCTGGTCGGTGGTCACGTCGCTGATTTTTACGGCTATTGGGCTGGGCATTATACTGGCGTTTCAGCGGGGCCATACCAGAATCTACCTGAACACCGAAATTTACCCGCGCAATTTCGACCGGTATTGGCTGGGCCGCTGGCTCATCGGGGCCACGCATCACGGCCTGCACCACGCGCAGTTCCGGTTCAATTACGGCCTGTACTTCACCTTCTGGGACAAATGGATGCGCACCGAAAGCCCCGACTACCACCGGCTTTTTGAGGAAAAGACGGGTACCAAGCCGGTTACTAAGAATAATTCTAACGCAGAACGTAAGCAGGTTTACGCAGCGTGAAAATTGCGTTTAGGTGAGCAAATCGTATGTTTTGGCAAGGGGGCGAAAGTGGCCAAATGTTCGCCCGACACAGCTCTGCGTGATATAAAAGACCTGATCGAAAAAAGAATAGTGCAGCAGGAGCAAGGGGGCGGACGCAGCACAAAGTACGAACTGAACTGGCAGAATTTTAACGAATAGTCAACCTATCCATACGTAGCATCAATCTGTATTTACCCAAAAACTGCGGGCTGAAATTCATCAGGAAGGCTTCGTCGGTGGCGCGGGTGAGGGCCGTGTAGAGCCAGCGTACAAACTCCTGATTGACCTGACCGTCGGGCAGGCGGTCAGCCCGTTTAAACTGCGGAGATTAACTCTATTAATCTCCGCAGTTTTGCGGTGAATAGCCGTATATTTACCGCAGGCTGCTCTACAGATAATGGCAACATACATCTACCAATACCCCAACTGGCCAAACTTTACCTGGAACGATGCGGCCATTAGTGTGCTGTTTGGGGAAGTCCGAAACTTACAGGGCAAAATTGCCGGTCAGGTAAGTACGCTGGGTTTTTCAGCAAAAGAGGAGACCACGCTGACCACGCTCACGCTCGATGTAGTGAAATCGTCCGAGATAGAAGGCGAAGCCCTCAACTATGAACAGGTCCGCTCGTCCATTGCCCGGCGTTTGGGAATGGACGTAGCCGGATTGGTCCCCGCTGACCGGAACGTTGACGGCGTTGTAGATGTGACGCTCGACGCTACCCAAAACTACTTGAAGCCACTAACCGAGGGGCGATTGTTTGGCTGGCATTCCGCACTTTTCCCGACGGGCTACAGCAGCATCTACAAAATTGACGTAGGACACTATCGCACCGGCGACATGCAGATTGTTTCGGGGGCAATGGGTAAAGAAAAAATCCACTACGAAGCCGTGTCTCCAGCATTGGTAAAACCAGAGATGGACAAATTCCTTCACTGGTTCAACAGCGATGCAGGCATGGACCCGGTCATCAAGACCGCCATCGCTCATTTTTGGTTTATCATCATTCATCCGTTCGACGACGGCAATGGCAGAATTGCACGAGCCCTTTCAGATTTATTACTGACCCGTGCCGAGAAAAGTCCTGAACGGTTTTACAGTATGTCAAGCCAAATTCTGGTAGAGCGGAGACAATACTATGCCGTGTTGCAGAGCGTCCAGCACAGTCGGGGCGACATTACCGAATGGGTAGACTGGTTTCTGCGTTGTCTGAGGAATGCCCTGTTGGATACCGAAAACACACTCCAAAAAATTGTGCATAAAAGTATGTTTTGGCAAAGGCACGAAAACATGCTCTTAAACACACGCCAACGGATCATGCTGAATAAGTTACTGGATGGATTTGACGGAAAACTGACGTCGTCCAAGTGGGCGAAAGTGGCCAAATGTTCGCCCGACACAGCTCTGCGTGATATAAAAGACCTGATCGAAAAAAGAATAGTGCAGCAGGAGCAAGGGGGCGGACGCAGCACAAATTACGAACTGGCAGAATTTTAACGAATAGTCAACCTATCCATACGTAGCATCAATCTGTATTTACCCAAAAAACTGCGGGCTGAAATTCATCAGGAAGGCTTCGTCGGTGGCGCGGGTGAGGGCGGTGTAGAGCCAGCGTACAAATTCCTGATTGACCTGACCGTCGGGCAGGTAGCCCTGGTCGATGAACACCGCGCTCCATTGTCCGCCCTGTGCTTTGTGGCAGGTCAGGGCGTAGGCAAACTTCACTTGCAGGGCGTTCAGATACGGGTCGCGCCGGACGGCTTCGGCCCGTTCTTTCTTACTTTTGATATACAGGTAATCTTTTAGTACGCTTTCGTACAGCGCCCGGTGCTGATCGCTCGACAGCGATGGCGTGGGCGAATGCAGCGTATCGAGCATGATTTTGGCATCGAAATCGGGCTGTTCTTCGTAATCTACCAGCCGGAGCGTGACGGTGGCGTACCGGAAGCCGTGCAGTTCCTCGTGGTTACGGACCTTCTGCACCTCGGCAAACTCGCCGTTGGCCAGGAACCCGGCGGGGGCGTCTCCTTCCAGTATGGTGTAGTTGTTGCGGGCAATCATCAGCACGTCGCCCGCGTCGAGTTCGTTCTCGCTCTGATCGATCATGCGCCGGATAAACTGGTTGTACTGCACCGCCGACTTATTGGACCGGCACAGAATCACGGTGTTCTCCCGGCCATATTTGGTATACGCGTACTGAATACCGTCTTCGAGTTTGTTGGCGGGCATCTTGAATATGTCGCCAAACGAGCGGACGTCGAGCTGGATATTGGGTGCGTCGGTCAGGTCAGCGTCGGGTTTGTCGCTGAGCAGGGCCTCAAAGCCGTTCGATTTGGGACGCGCCGGGCCGTTGATGGGGTCGTAGAGGAGGGTGCGGAGGCCGGTGGCGTTGTGCAAAATACCCGACTCCTCATCCTGCCGCATAACCTCGGTCAGTTCCTGTTCACGCACGGTCATATCGAACTGAGCGGCCAGAAACCCCCGGTCCAGGGCGGGGCTGAGGTCACGGCCCACGGGCGGCAGCTGCGCCGTATCGCCCACGAGCAGGAGTTTGTTGCCATCGTTTTCGAACACAAAATCAATCAAGTCGGTGAGCAGGCCCTTGCCGCCAAAATCGGCTTCGTCGGAAATCATCGACGCTTCATCGACGATGAACAGGGTGTTTTCGTGGTAGTTTTTCTGCCGCTGAAACGCCAGACTACCGGAGCCGGGATCGGCCACCTGCCGGTAAATTTTGCGGTGAATCGTCTGCGCTGACTTCTTGGCATAGCCCGACATGACTTTGGCCGCCCGGCCCGTGGGAGCCAGCAAAACGGATTTCAGGCCAAATTTGGGCAGGACTTTAATGAGCGTACCAACGAGGGTGGTTTTGCCGGTTCCGGCGTATCCGCGCAGCAGGAAGCAATCTCGGTAATGTTCAACGTCTTCGGGAGTTATGAACGCACCAATCTGCTCAAAGAACTGGACCTGACCGGGCGTGGGTCTAAAGGGGAAACGTTTGGCCAGCAACTGCGCAGCCGTTTGGGTTTCGTTCATGCTACTAATTTACGAAATTTCTGTTTACCTTCACCCTCCCACTAAACCCTATTATGCCGATGAATATCAGACAAGTTTTACAAGGCAAAAACGTCAACGCACTCTATTCCGTTACGTCGGATCAGAGCGTACTGGAGGCCCTCAAACTCATGGCCGAGAAAAACATCGGCGCCGTGATGGTCGTTGACGAAGATAAATTAACGGGCATTTTCTCCGAACGTGACTACGCCCGTAAAATCATTCTCCAGGACCGCCACTCCAACGATACGCCGGTCTCGGACGTAATGACACCCAACGTCATCACCATCGGACCTGATCAGCGGCTTGAGGAGTGCATGGTCATCATGTCAGACCGGCACATCCGGCACCTGCCCGTTATGGAGGCCGACAAACTCATCGGCATCATCTCTATCAACGACGTAGTAGCCGCCATTATCCGCGACCAGAAAACCCGCATTGCCTCGCTGGAAAGCTACATCTCGGGAAGCCCGTATTGAGTTATGACCGGACCGCCGGTGCGGGTATGGGTTAGCTTACGCGTATAGGCTGGCACAGGTCAACTCATGTACGTAAGTCAACTCATAGTTAATTATGGATGTGGTAAACCTGTACGGCAACCGGCTGCGACTGCGCGTTTGTGGATTGTACCGCAAAGATGATCGACTGCTGATGGTACGTCACCGAGGCATTGGCCCCACCAATACGTTCTGGTGCCCTCCCGGGGGCGGGGCAGCGTTTGGCGAAGCGGCTCCCGATGCGCTGGCGCGGGAATTCGCCGAAGAAACGGGCCTGATTGTTTTAACAGACGAGTTGCTGTTTGTCCATGAGTTCATGAAACCTCCCCTGCACGCGATCGAGTTATTTTTCAAAGTGCGGGTTGTAGGAGGTACGTTGCAGACCGGTTTTGATCCTGAAATGGCTACCGACCAGCAGATTATTGACGAGGTGCGGCTCATGACCTTCAACGAAATTAAAGCCTTCCCTCCTCACGAACGCCACGCACTCTTTTCGTACTGCCACTCGCTCGATGACGTGTTTAAACTCCGGGGATACTTACCCCGTACCTGACAATTGTAATCTTCTCACGCTAATCTGATGTCCTGAATCGTGGAAACTACCGTGTCGCCCGTGCCTACCGTAACTATTGGCGCCAACGCATTCGAGTCCTCGCAAACCAACGGGTCTATTCTCTGTGTAGAAGTTGGGCGCGATCGTTTTCGGTTTTTGGTACAAAACGCCCGGCGTCAGGTTTGTGTACTGGAAGACTATACGTTTCCGTCGCTACTCAATGACCACTTGCTCACCGGGCTGCTACCCGCTCTCATCCGTGAGCATCCGGTATTATCGGCAGGTCCGTGGCAGGGCATCCGGGTGGCGGTCAACTCATCTACGTTTACACTGGTACCAGCGTCGTTGTTTCGGAAAGAGTATGCCGGTAGTTACCTGACGCTGATGCGCGGGGGCGACCTCCTGCCTCATGAGTTTGCGCACGTCTATGCGCACCATGACGAAGGGTTCCTGTCGGTTTTTAGTCTGGAACATCCGGTCGCTGATTTCTTTGCCGAGATGTACCCATTACAACCCATCACGTTCGTACAGCAAACAGACGGTCTGCTGTGGGCTACGGCCAGCCTGGCCCGCCATACCCTCGCGCCCGATCAGGTATGGCTGTATTTTGAAGATGAGTTCGTTACGATTATCTACCGACACCAGCAAACGCTGCGCTACTGCAACCGCGTTGGGTACCGAAACGCGCAGGACCTGACGTATTACGTGCTGTATGTGCTGGACGAGCTAAAGCTATTGCCCGAAACAACAGCCGTTAACCTCTACGGTGAGATTACGCCCTTCGCCGATGCATATACAGAGCTGGGTCGTTTCCTGCCCAATCTCACCTTTGGCTCAGTACCACCCAACCTCAACGCTACCGCCGAGTTTACCGAATTGCCCGACCACCGGTACCTGGCCCTGTATGGACTCTCTTTAATGAGCGAATTATGACGGTCCGGCGTCCCGGTGAGTAAATGAGTGAATACCTTCGGCGTCAGCCATATTCACTTATTATATCATTCACAATTCACAATTAACTATGCGTATTGCTTTATTTCCAGGGTCGTTCGATCCGTTTACCAAAGGCCACGAAGATATTGTTCGGCGGGGGCTGCGGCTGTTCGATGAAATCATTATTGGTATTGGCCGTAATGCCCGTAAAGAGCGGTATTTTCCGCTCGAGCAAATGATTGGGTTAATCGAAGAAGCCTTTGCCGACGAACCCGCCGTGCGCATCATTAGCTACGATGACCTGACGGCCAGCGTAGCCCGGCAACAGGGCGCGCGGTTTCTGCTGCGGGGGCTGCGCAACACCACCGATTTTGAGTACGAGAACGGCATCTCGCAGGTAAACCGGTTTGTATACGAGGAAGTAGAAACCGTTTTTCTGATCACCTCGCCCAGTCTCGCCCCCATCAGTTCGAGCATCATCCGCGACCTGCATCGCTACGGTCAGAATGTAGATGACTTTTTACCGTACAAGATTAAAAAGTTGTAAAGTCATAAAGTTGGCTGACGCCGGATTCCCCTCGCGTCAGCCAACTTTATGACTTTACAACTTTACAACTCTCTGGTTGGCGATTTCCATTACGTAGCGAATGGAACTGAATGAGTTGGTGAGGGCCAGCAGTGTATCGCGCCGGTTGAGCCACTCCACCTTTTCGATGTCTTCTTCTGCCTGCGGAGCCATACGGTTGTCGTCAATGACGCTCATCCGGTACCATTTGGTGCGCTTCAGGATCCGGTTGCCGTCGAGGGTGTAAACGTGCCAGGTCGTGCAGATTCGCTCCCCCACCAGCACTCGCACCCCCGTTTCTTCGGCCACTTCGCGGGCGGCAGCCTTCCGTGACGATTCGCCCTCGTCAAGTTTCCCTTTGGGCAGGTCCCACTTACCGCGCCGAAAAATCAGCAGGTTTTTGGCGTCTTTCACGACAACACCCCCGGCGGCCCTGCTGATTCTGAACGGCTTTTTTATAGCCGCTTCGCAGTCTTCCTTGTCCAGGCAGCCCAGCGTAACGGAAAGCAGGCGGTTGGCATCGGCTTTTTGTAGCAGCAGCAGCAGTTTCCCGACTGTGGCCGGCGTTGCATTCAGCACCAGCAGGTGTCCGTGTAGGGCGTCTTCTTTGAGACTTTCGAGCCGGGCGTCCAGAATCTGGTCGTAATCGGGTGTTATGGCTGAGTCTGACTGATCGGGGTATCCTATGCGGTGGGCGGCTACTTTGGCACCAACCAGCCGGATAGGACGATCATTGATAAAGACAATCATTTTGAGCGAGGGGCAGTATAGGCTGCAAAAGTAACGAAAGCCAGTTGCATATTGCAGGGCAGTAGTCGGTTGGCCAGTCCATTGAGTTATATTACCCCATCTACTGCCGCGTCTGATAGCGGTGTAGCCGATTACGGCGCAACCGATTACGGCGCGGTTTCGTTATTTTTGCAGCCAGTCAATTTATTCCTCTGTGGAAATCCTTATTATTCTGTTACTGACCATCCTGAACGGCGTATTCTCGATGTCAGAAATTGCATTAGTTTCTTCACGCAAGTCCCGGCTCGAAGCCGCTGCCAAAAACGGCGACCGCCGGGCGCAGGTGGCTCTCGACCTGGCCAGTTCGCCCAATCGTTTTCTGTCGACGGTACAGATCGGCATTACGCTGATCGGCATTTTGCTTGGTATTTTCTCGGGCGATAAACTGACCACCGACGCGCAAAACATGGTAGCGCAGGTGGCTATTTTACAGCCTTATGCCCACTCCATTGCCGTAGTGCTGGTATTGCTGCTGCTTACGTACCTGTCCTTGGTGCTGGGCGAACTGGTGCCCAAACGGATTGGTCTCTCCAACCCCGAAGGCATAGCCAAAACGATGGCCGCGCCCATGATTATGCTTTCCAGAGTTACGTCTCCATTTATTGCGCTGCTAACCGTCTCGAGCGATTTGCTCATCAAAATCCTGGGGATAAAACCCGACGAAAGCATCGTTACCGAAGACGAAATCAAGAGTCTGGTGCAGGAAGGCACGTCGGGCGGATCAATCGAGGAGATCGAGCAGGAGATTGTACAGAACGTATTTCTGCTTGGCGACCGGCGCATTACCTCGCTGATGACCAACCGGCAGGAGATTGTCTATCTCGACCTTCAGGATGAACCCGCCGAAAACCGCGCCAAGATTCTGGAAAATCGCCACTCTGTGTTTCCGCTCTGCAACGGTGGGGTCGACGAGGTGGTGGGCCTGATTTATACCAAATACCTGCTCGGCACCGACCTCGATGTGGAACTGACGCGCCTGATCGACATGAAACGCGATGTATTGTTCATTCCCGAAAACAACCGCGCTTATCAGGTGCTGGAACGGTTTCGCGAACGCAAACAGTACGTAGGTATAATTGTGGATGAATATGGGGGGGTTCTGGGCTTTGTAACGCTGAACGATATCCTAGATGCACTCGTGGGCGACATCAACGACGAAGATGAGTCTGATTATGAGATTCAGCCGCGCGAAGACGGCAGCTTCCTGATCGATGCGCAGCTGCCGTTCGAAGACTTTCTGTCGTATTTCAGTATATCCCTCTCCACGCATGACCGGCGCGAACTCACCGGTTTCGACACGCTCGGTGGCTTTGCCCTTCATATCATCAAAGACATTCCCAAAACCGGCGAAATCTTTACCTGGCACCACTACCGCTTCGAGATCGTGGATATGGACAAGAGCCGTATCGACAAGATCATGATGAGCATTGGCAAGCAGGAATAAATCAAGCCATTTCTTTGTACTGCATCTGGTACAGGTTGGCGTAAGCACCGGCCTGCCGCAACAGTTCGTCGTGGGTGCCCTGCTCTACAATTCGGCCCTTATCAACGACAATGATGTTATCGGCTTTCTGGATGGTGCTGAGCCGGTGGGCAATGACGATGGCAGTACGCCCGTTCATGAGTTTGTCAATGGCATCCTGAATCATCTCCTCCGTCTCGGTATCGACCGATGAAGTAGCCTCGTCCAGTACAATGATTTTTGGGTCCTGCACCATAGCCCGCACAAACGAAATCAACTGCCGCTGCCCCACCGACAGCGTAGCCCCCCGCTCCTGCACATTATAGTCGTAGCCGCCCGGCAATTGCTCAATGAAGTTGTGAACACCGACAAGTTTAGCCGCTTCGACCATTTTTTCGCGGCTGATGCGTTCATCGCCGAGGGTGATGTTGTTGGCAATGGTATCGGAGAACAGAAAGACGTCCTGCAACACCACGCCGATATTCCGGCGGAGTTCGCCCAGTTCGTACTGATGAACGTCAACGCCGTCGATGGTAATCTTACCTTTGTTAATATCGTAAAACCGGCTAAGCAGGTTAATAATAGACGACTTTCCGGCTCCGGTGGCACCTACAAACGCGACGGTTTCGCCCGCGTTGACCCGGAACGAGATGTCGCGCAGGACCCAGTCTTCGTCGTTATAGGCAAACCAGACGTTGTCGAAAGTCACATCGCCCCGCAGCGTTTTGGGTACGAGCGTCCCGTCATTGGTAGTGAACTCATCACTATCCAGAAGTTTGATGATCCGGTCGGTGCTGACGATACCCATTTGCAGCGTGTTGAACCGGTCGGCAAGCTGGCGAATGGGGCGAAAGAACAGGTTGATGAACATGATGAAGGCCGTGATGGTCCCGAACGACACGTCGGTCAGCAGTACCTGCCGCGCACCGTACCAGACTACCATACCCACCGCCACCGCCGAGATAATGTCGGCCACAGGAAAGTAAATGGAGTAATACCAGATGGAGCGGATGTTGGCGTCGCGGTGTTCTTTGTTGATGTCCCGGAATTTTTCGGCTTCAATTTTCTCACTACCAAATATCTGCACGATGTTCATGCCCGTGATGTGTTCCTGCACGAACGAGTTCAGGTTGGCTACCGCGGTCCGCACCTCATTGAACGATACCTTAATTTTTTCCTTGAACACATACGTGCTGATGAGCATGACCGGAATCGTGGACAAACTGATGAGGGCCAGCCGCCAGTCGGTGTAGACCATCACGGCAATGACCAGTACGAGTTGCAGGATGTCGCCCGCAATGGCGGCCATACCCTGACTGAACACATCGGCCAGGGTTTCGATATCGGAAATAGCGCGGGTCACGAGCCGACCGATGGGCGTATTATCGAAAAATTTGAGCCGGAGCTGCAAAATTTTCCGGTACAGCTGCACCCGCACATCGCGGATGACGTACTGCCCCAGCCAGCCCGACAGGTAGGTGTTCAGGAACTGCACAAGGGCCTGTACTACCAGCACACCAATCATAATCATGAGCATGGTCAGCAACTGATCGCCCTTCCCGCTGGCAATGACATTGTCAATGGTATAGCGAATGAGCAGGGGCGTTACGGGTGCCAGACAGGCCGACAGCATGATGATACCCACCAGCCAATAAAACCGCCCCTGGTACGGCCCGATAAACCCATACAACCGCCGAAGAACAGCCCAGTCAAAAATCTTACCGGTCGGCGCTCCGGTACCCGCTGGTGTGCCTGACGCTGGTGTTGGAACGACAATTTCGGATGCTTTTTCGGTCGTTGATGACACAGGATTTGGCGACCCGATAACCGGCGCACTGGCCTCTGACGGTTTATCGGCGGAGGCCAGTGCGGCTGGAGTTACGGGCTTGGGGGGTTGCTGATTCACGTAAGCGTATTGATTGGGGCGTTCAGCAATGGTAACAGCGTTCGCGCCCGGAACGGTTCAGAATGGCGATGCAACCGCCATAAGCCCAAAAAAGCGGTACCGGTAGATCTACCGGTACCGCTTCATGGTATAACTTTTCTGCCAGTGGCGGCTTATTACGGCATTATCCCCGTCTGGATAATGGTGGTGACGTTGCCCGCCCCGTTCTGACCTACAAGGGCCGTGTTGGCTACTCCGCCCCCGGCCTGTTGACTTACGGTCAAAACGTTAGGGTCACCTGCGGTGCTCACCTGCGTGGCAAACGTACCTACCCCACCTAACCCGTACACGCCATTGCCAACGCCCTGCTGACTGATGACGGCCTGGTTGGTGCCTATACCCCGCTGATCGAGTTTAGTGACGTTCTGGCCATCTTCCTGCGAGACAAGCGCGGTGTTGGCCCCGGTGCCAAAGCCCTGCACGACCGTTGCCGAGTTGCTGCTGCCGGTACTGCTCAGATTCTGATTAATGGTGGCCGAGTTAATGCCGCTGAGCGTACCGAAGCTACCGCTACCTTCCTGAGTGATTACGGCCACGTTGCCCGTACCATTCGCGCCCTGATTGATGTAGGCTTTGGCGCCGGTCAGAAAGTTACTCTGGTTGATGGTTGCCGTACCCGACGTACCGGCCTGGGTGATGAAGGCCTGGCTGGTTTCGGTGGTGAACTGCTGGGTAATGTCGCCCGTGTTGCCGTTGCCACTCTGGGTTATGCCGGCCACGTTGCTGGTGCTGTTGTTGGCCTGATTAACGATGGCTGTGTTGTCCTGGCCTGACTGCCCCACCGTCGCCGAGTTAGACTGGGACCCATCGGTCTGGTTAATAGTAGCGGTGTTACGCAGGTCGCGCTGGGTAATGACGGCTTTATTGAAGTCGCTGCTGTTCTGCTGGAGGGTGGTGGCCCGGTTCTGGTTGTTGCGCTGGGTGATGCTGGTTGTGTTGTTGCTGGCTCCCTGCCGCTGGGTGGCGGTGGCGGTATTGCTCTGGCCGTTCTGGCTAATGCCGGCGGTGTTGGTCGAGCTGGTGCTCTGCTGAGCCACGGTGGCCAGGTTCAGGTCGCCCGTCTGGCCTACGGTGGCGGTGTTGCTGATAGCACCATTTTGCTGAGTCACCGTGGCGGTGTTGCTGTTTCCAGCCTGGGTAATGCCGGCCAGATTATTAACCGGACTGTTTTGCTGGAGGATCGTGCCCGTATTGAGATTGCCCGTCTGGCCCACGGTGGCGGTGTTGCTGGTGGCACCCGACTGCTGGGTCACGGTGGCTGTGTTGCTGTTCCCCGCCTGGGTAATACCCGCCGTATTGGTGAAGCTGGAGAACTGCTGGGAGACTTTCCCTACGTTTAGGTTGCCTGACTGACCCACCGTCGCCGTGTTGCTGGTAGCTCCGGATTCCTGCGTCACGGTGGCCGTATTGCTGTTCCCGGCTTGGGTAATACCTGCGGTACTGGTGAAGCTGGAGAACTGCTGGGAGATCGTTCCTACGTTCAAATCTCCGTTTTGGCCAATGATAGCCCTGTTGTCAGACGCCGTTGACCCCTGTGTTACTGTGGCTGTATTGCTGTTCCCTGCCTGGGTGATAGCTGCGGTGTTGGTGTTGGCTCCCTGCGGCTGGAAGATCGTTCCAACGTTCAGATTGCCTGTCTGCCCTACGGTCGCCGTGTTACTGGTGGCACCATTTTGCTGAGTCACCGTGGCGGTGTTGCTGTTCCCCGCCTGGGCAATGCCTGCAGTGTTGGTGACAGAGCCAAGCTGCTGGAAGACCTTCCCTACGTTCAGATTGCCGTTTTGACCAATGGTCGCCGTGTTACTGGTTGCCCCCGACTCCTGCGTAACGGTGGCTGTATTGCTGTTCCCCGCCTGGGTAATACCAGCTATATTAGTCATAGGGCCAAACTGCTGGGAGATCGTTCCTACGTTCAGATTACCCGTCTGGCCTACGGTGGCGGTGTTGCTGATAGCACCATTCTGCTGAGTCACCGTGGCGGTGTTGCTGTTTCCGGCCTGGGTAATGCCCGCCGTGTTGGTATAGCTGCTGAATCCCTGCGCAATAGTGCCGAAGTTACTGTTTCCGGTTTGGCCAAGAGTAGCTGTATTACTGATACTGCCGTTTACCTGGGTGAGAGTAGCCGTGTTAGCCGTACCGCTCTGCACCACGGAGGCTATATTGCCTGTTGCACTGTTGGCCTGGGTGATCGTGGCCGTGTTGCTCTGAACCGAGTGCGATACCGTAGCCGTCTGACTCTCACCGATCTGGGTGATGGTCGAGTTTTGGCCACTACCACCCTGCACCACGATGGCCGACTGGGCATTGCCCGTCTGGGAGAGAACAGAGGTATTGACTTGGGCCTGCGCGGCCATGACACTACACAGACTCAAAAGGAAGATTTGTAAAAAACGCATGCAAGAAAGCTAGTTAGGTAAGAGAACGAAGAAAAATACTCACCGTAAAGTACTGTAAATTCCCCCGAAACATCCCGCAAATTTACTATTTAGACATAAATACCAGCCCCCTGATCAGCATACGACAAGTCCCTCAGCTTTTACCCACAAAACGCCGACTGCGTGGCTACAGTCGGCGTTCTGACTACAAAACTATCGATTCGGGCATAAAGGCCAGCGGGCCATTACACCACCAGAATGTCTTTCTCTTTCATCTCACAGACCTCATCAACGCGGACCACGAACGAGTCGGTCAGTTCCTGTACGCGCTCTTCGCCAGCGTTGACGGCGTCTTCCGATACGCCTTCTTTGGTTAGTTTGCGGATGCTGTCGTTGGTGTCTTTGCAGGCGTTGCGGGCGTTTACTTTGGCCTTTTCTGCTACCTGATTATCCTTTTTGAATAAATTGCAGCGTCATCGTTGAGGCAAGCCTACGGCATACCGGGTATTTGGCGCAATAGTCTGCCAGGGCAGGCCTTTCGTATCATTGGCGTGGCCGCCCTTTCTCTCGTTTTCACTCACTAAATAGCAGCATCCTTTTCGCTGCGAATGAATTAGTTATCCGATACTGCTAGCATGTTATTCACGAATCCTGAGTTTGTTGCTTTAGTTTTAGTTACCACCTTCCTATACTATTCACCAATATTACGGCGGTGGCAGGTACCGATCCTGATCGGAGCCAGCCTGTTGTTTTACGCGTACGGCCAGGCCAACTTGCTTTGGCTATTGTTGCTGTCGGTGGGTATAAACATCGTATCGAGTTATCTGGTGATTTATGGGCGTGTTGGGCTGCGTAAGTTTCATGCCACCTGGGGGGTTATAGCTAATCTCAGCATTCTTCTTTTTTTTAAGTACGGACCATTGCTGGGTCATACATTTTTGCCCCCGGCCAATGAGGTCGGGGCGTGGCTGATTAGTTTACCATTGCCCATTGGCATCTCGTTTTTCACCTTTCAGGGGATCAGTTTACTGGTCGACACGTACCGCAACCGCGACATACCCGCCTACCGGTCGCTCATTGCCCGAAACATTATAAAACACGCGCAGACGGTTCTGTTTTTCAAAGGATTTTTTCCGCAGTTAGTCTCTGGCCCCATTGTAAAAGCGCATTTCTTCCTGCCCCAGATTGGCCCCAAACGCCTGGCCGACGTTCGGTGGGAATACTGTTTTAGAACGCTGGTCCTGGGCTATTTTCTGAAGATGGTCGTGGCCGACAACCTCAAAGACCACACAGTACTGATGACCTACCCCTACTTTGAGGGGCTATCGTCGCTCACACTGCTGATGCTACTATTAGGGTATTCGATGCAGATTTTTGCCGATTTTGCGGGGTATTCGCTTATTGCGCTGGGACTGGCTGCGCTGTTTGGTTACCAGTTTCCTGTCAACTTCAATTTTCCATACATCTCGGCTTCGTTTGCTGAATTCTGGCGACGATGGCATATGTCGCTGTCGAGTTTTCTGCGCGAGTATCTGTACATTCCCCTGGGGGGCAACCGGTATGGGCAGGTACGTACCTACCTGAACCTGATGGCAACGATGGTACTGGGCGGGCTGTGGCACGGGGCCGCCTGGAGCTATGCCATTTGGGGCCTGGCACATGGTCTGGCCCTGGCCGCCGAACGGTTCGTGAGCGACCGCATCGATCACCGGCACGTGAGGGGCTGGCGGGTATTGCGGGTAGGGCTTGTTTTTGGTTACGTGACCATGACCTGGCTGTTGTTCCGATTGCCTGATTTCTCGCACGTCTGGGCCTACCTGCGGGCATTAGCCGCTAATCTGCATAAACCTAACGATATGCTTACTATCTGGTTTATTGGCTGTTATACTATTCCGGTTGTCCTGTACCACGCCCATTACCTCCTGCGAGAACGGGCTATCGGGGCTGATAACAGGCTGTATGGTCGGTTTCAAAACGTTGACACGGTAACCTTCGGCCTGCTGCTGTTTTTGATTATTACGAACAAAGGTTCATCAGGAACATTCATCTACTTTCAATTCTAATGATACGCAGATCGCTGTTCATTACGGGTACGCTGCTGGTTTTGTACACGGCATTCATCTACTGGGCTGGCCCGGCTATTTCCCGAACGGCTCAAACCACCGCCCAGCGCAACGTAATCAAAGCCGAAGATTATCTGTACGATACCCGGGCCCGGTATGACACCGTCATTGTGGGTTCATCGATGAGTGAACGGCTGATAGTAAACGGTACGTCTAACCGGTTGTACAACCTCAGCCTGGCCGGGCAGTCCTCGCTCGAAGGGCTTCGGCTGGTAGCCGCCCGAAAACAATATCCCAGCGTTCTTCTGGTAGAAATAAACACGCTGGCCCGTCAGGACCCCACCGAACCCGACCTACTGGCCCTCACCGATTCAGCCCGGTTGGATCTGAAACGATATTTACCGTTTCTGCAGTTGAAGTACCAGCCCGTGGGGGTCGTAAAAGCGCTCCTTCGCGATTGGCAGTACGGGCGCAACCAGGTAATTGTTCCCAAAACAGCGCTGAATGCCGACACGTCATTACTGACAAAAATCGTCGCTCAGATGGCACCCCTCATGCAGCAGCCTATTCCTGCCGATACGCTCCACCACTTACTCGCCCGGGCGCAATTCTATCTCGAACCAATGCGCCGGGCGGGCACGACTATTATTTTCTTTGCCATGCCATCCGACTACCGATTGCAGCGTTTACCTACCCCAACATCCGTTCGGCAGGCTGTGATGACCACGTTTTCGGGTCCCGGCTATTACTTCATTCCACTCCCCAAATCTCCCTACGGCACTACCGACGGCATCCACCTGCTACATGCCGAGGCCATCCGATACACGACGTATTTTCGGGAGCAGCTTCCGCAACGCCGACCGTAAATCACATGGCCTGCAGCGCTTTATGTCTGGCTGATGGCAGTCGTGTTGCTTTACACTGGAAACGCTGCTGACGATCACCGGCCTGTATGATAACAGACCAAAAACGCTGTGGAAAAACAAAACCGGCCATACGTGAGGTACAGCCGGTTTGAGAAAAATAGCTAAAACTACGTCGGTTATTACACCACCAGAATATCCTTCTCTTTCATCTCGTAGACCTCATCAACGCGGGCCACGAACGAGTCGGTCAGCTTCTGAACGCGCTCTTCGCCAATCTTGACGGCATCTTCCGAAACGCCCTCTTTGGTCAGTTTGCGGATGCTGTCGTTGCTGTCTTTGCGGATATTACGCACGTTCACTTTGGCCGTTTCTACTTCCTGCTTTACTTTCTTGAGCAGGTCGCGCCGGCGTTCTTCGGTCAGGGGCGGTACGCTCAGCCGGATTTGCTCACCATCGTTGTTAGGATTCAGGCCGATGTTGGAGTTTCGGATGGATTTTTCAACCTCGCCAATGAGTTTCTTCTCAAACGGCTTCACCACAATGGTGCGGGCATCGGGTGTGTTAACGGCAGCCACCTGGTTGAGGGGCGTCATGACACCGTAATATTCAACCTGAATGCCGTCGAGCATCTGGGTCGAAGCCCTACCGGCGCGGATTTTAGTCAGTTCGATGGATAGGTGCTTGAGCGCCTTCTCCATCGTATCCTGCGCATCATCAAGGAATAACTCAATCTCTTCCATGTTTTTGTCATGCTGACGAAGGAAGTATCTTCGGCAGTAGGTTTTAGTGTGTAAAACAAATGCTGATTGAAGATGCTTCCTTCCGATTCGGCGTACCGATCAGCATGACAAAGAAATCGCGACTCATTTAATTAAGGTTCCGGCACTTGAGTCGCCCTGCACTACGCGGAGCAAACTGCCGGGCTGGTTCATATTAAACACGATAATGGGCAGGTTATTTTCCTGGCAAAGCGTAAAGGCGGTCAGGTCCATTACGCTCAGTTTCTTTTCATAGACGTCGCTGAACGAAATTTCGGAATAACGCGTGGCCGTGGGGTCCTTTACCGGATCGGCACTATAAACACCATCGACTTTGGTTCCTTTCAGCACAACATCGGCTTCAATCTCAATGGCCCGCAGGCTGGCCGTGGTGTCGGTAGTAAAGTAAGGACTTCCCGTACCGGCACCGAAAATAACAACGCGGCCTTTTTCGAGGTGCCGCACCGCCCGCCGACGCACGTAGGGTTCGCAAACCTGCTCCATCTTGATAGCTGACATGACCCGGGTGTACAGCCCGTGTTTTTCCAGAGAACTCTGGATGGCCATGGCGTTGATGACCGTAGCGAGCATACCCATATAATCTCCCTGTACCCGGTCAATACCCGACCGCTCGCCCGATACCCCCCGAAAAATATTGCCACCCCCAATCACAACGGCCACTTGTACGCCCAGTTCGGTTACCTGTTTGATTTCCTGACTGTACTTTTCCAGCACGGCGGGATCGATATTGTAACCGCTGGGTCCGGCCAAAGCCTCTCCGCTCAGCTTGAGCAGAATTCGTTTGTATTTTGCTGATGTCATGGGGGAACGTTTTTGCGGGGGCAAAGATAGGGGAAAATGGGGTAACGGGTGTAGGGTGTGCATGGTAACGGGCTGACATGGGCACGGTACCTTACCCCCCATCCCTTTTACCCCTTACACCCTTTTTTACACAAACTCAACCAGTACCTGCCCTTTCTCGACTCGGTCGCCGGTTTGGCTGCGGATGGTTTTGATGGTGGCATCGGTGGGCGCTTTCAGCACGTTTTCCATCTTCATCGCTTCCAGAATAAACAGGCTGTCGCCCTTTTGCACCACGTCGCCGGGCTGCACGTTTATACCAACCACCAAACCGGGCATGGGTGCTTTAAGATTGCTCACCTTAGCCGTCGCAGCATTGGCGATGCCCATTTTTTCGAGCAATAGATCGAAACGGTCTTTTAGTTTGATGTCATGAATATGCCCGTTCACGCTGAGTCGAACGGTTTTGTCAGCCGCGTTCAGGTCCAGTACTTCGGCAGTAAAAGATCGATCGTTGCGGATGATGTGAAACATTCGGTCATTAAGCTTCACCAAATCCCAAGCAAACGGTTCGCCGTTCAGCGTTGGGCCTTCGGCAGTAAAATCAATGGTCTGGTTGTGGGTAGTCTGATACATGAGGTTTTTCTTTTGGGACACAGAGTTACACAAAGAAGCACAGAGTTTCACTGAGTTTTTTTGATGAGAGAAAGATTTTTCTCTGCGGAACTCTGTGCTTCTTTGTGTAACTCTGTGTCCAATTCTTTTTCACATGAATCTAAACTTACAGGACAAAATCATCATTGTCACGGGCGGGGCGCGGGGCATTGGCGAAGGCATCAGCACCCTGCTGGCCGCCGAAGGTGCCATTCCGGTTATTGTGGGGCGCGACGAAGCCGACAATCAGCGCATGGTTGAAATCATTACGGCCATTGGCAGCCGGACACACCAGATTGTGGCCGAACTAACCCGCCCCGACGACTGCAAACGGGCCGTAGCGCAAACACTGGCCAGATTTGGGCGTATCGACGGGCTGGTGAACAACGCGGGTGAGAACGATAGCGTAGGGCTGGAAACCGGCGACTACGAGCGGTTTATGGCCTCGCTGCACAAGAACGTGGTACACTATTATCTGATGGCACACCACGCCCTGCCCGCCCTGAAAAAATCGCGGGGGGCCATTGTCAATATCGGCTCCAAAGTGGCCGAGACGGGGCAGGGTGGTACCTCGGCCTACGCAGCCGCCAACGGTGGCCGGAATGCCCTCACCCGCGAATGGGCCGTTGAACTCCTCCCCTACGGCATCCGGGTCAACGCTGTTATCGTAGCCGAATGCTGGACACCCCTGTACGAGAACTGGCTAAAAACCCTGCCTAATCCCGATGAAACGCTTCGGCACATAACCGCTAAAATTCCCCTTGGGCAGCGGATGACTACGCCCGGCGAGATTGCCAATACGGTTGTATTCCTGCTCTCCAGCCGCTCCAGCCACACCACCGGACAGTTAATTCACGTCGACGGCGGCTACACGCATCTTGACCGGGCCATTACCGGGTAAATTTTCCGTAACGTTGCTTTTTCTTCCTCTCCTCCCCTTACTCCCTTTTCTTTCCCCTACTCCCTTTTCTTCCCTCTACTCCCTTTTCTTTATGGCCCTCGGACCTTCTACCTCTTCCGCAAAAATCAAACTTGGTCAGTCTACCGGTAATTACGGCATTGCCTTCGCGCTTGTTACCAGTCTGTTTTTCCTGTGGGGACTGGCCAACAGTCTCAACGGGTCGCTCATCAAGCAGTTTCAGATTGCGCTCGACCTCAATCGCTTTCAGGCGGGTATCGTCGATTTTGCGTTTTACCTCGGCTACTTTTTCATGGCCCTGCCCGCGGGCTACGTCATGCGTCGCTTCGGCTACAAGCGCGGCATTTTGTTGGGGTTGCTGCTCTACGGCGGGGGGGCGTTTCTGTTCTATCCCGCTGCCGATGCCCGTGTCTATAGTTTTTTCCTGTTCGCACTCTTCACGATGGCCTGCGGCATTGCTTTTCTGGAAACGGCCGCTAATCTCTACGTAACGGTACTCGGCGACCCCGAAAAATCGGAGTGGCGGCTGAACTTCTCGCAGTCGTTCAACGGCATCAGTATTATTCTGGGGCCAATCATCGGCGCGTTGTTTATCTTCTCCGATACCGAATACACACCCGAAATGCTAACGGCAATGGCCCCCGCGCAGGCCGAAGCCATCCGGGTACAGGAAGCTCTTTCGGTGCAGACGCCGTATCTGGTTGTCGGGTTGATTATTGCGTTTGTGACGATCTTGTTTGCCATCACCAAAATGCCCGAAGTAGGCGCTGAAGAAGAGCAGGCTGCGGGTAAAATGTCGATTCTGGGGGTATTGCGGCACCGGCATCTGGCCCTCGGCACCATTGCGCAGTTTGTGAACGTAGGGGCTCAGGCTACGCTCTGGGGCTATTTTGTGGACCTTAAACTGGATTTTTCGCGCAATGACCACTGGGCTGTTGCCACCTGGTACATGAACGCCATTAACACACTGACGGGTGGCAGTACGGCGAATCTCTCGCCCACGCAGATTGCGGGTTTTCACGCATCGTTCGCGCTGGTGCTGCTCATGCTGGGACGGTTTGTAGGTACCGCGCTCATGACGCGGATGAAACCCAACCGGGTACTGGCCCTATTTTCGATGGGAGCCGTAGCGATGGTGGCGCTGGCCATGCTGACGGGTGGCCTGACGGCGGTCATTGCGCTCAGTTTCACCTACTTCTTCCAGAGTATTATGTTCTTTACTATTTTTGCGGTGGCCACCGAGAACCTCGGCGCAGAATCTAAAATTGCGTCGTCGCTGGTAATTATGAGTATTGTAGGTGGTGCCCTGATGCCACTGGTAGCCGGTGCC
>Ga0123337_10002565_pt1 | contig 20600 bp, 23 predicted proteins | sample frozenSSSSmetaG_FD_89792 | JGI IMG/M metagenome (GOLD analysis project Ga0123337, IMG submission 89792) | Glacier valley bacterial and archeal communities from Borup Fiord, Nunavut, Canada, to study Microbial Dark Matter (Phase II) -... | ecosystem: Environmental > Aquatic > Freshwater > Ice >... | reverse complement strand
TTTAATTGAATTTAGAAAATGCTCAGGTAGCAATGCTTGAGCCTTTTCTATGCAAAACTTTGACTCATTCGTGAAAACAAGATGATATGCGATCGCCCTCCAAACTTTAACTTTTAAGCTTAAAAGTCGTTCATTTATAGAGACTGAGAAAGAATTTCCTAACCCCCAATGCCCAATGCCCAATGCCCAATTAATAATGAGTTGCCGACTTGCGGTGATGCACGGCTGTAACGCCATCTTGATTTAGCAATTTGCCACTCTCGACAGTTGCATAAACCAGCCAGTGGTCGCCAGATTCCATCCGGTTTTGTACAGAACATTCGAGATATGCTAGGGCATCGGTAAGTATGGGAGAACCGTTTTCGGTTTCTTCAGTGTTGACATCAGCAAATCTGTCTTGTCCTGGCCCGAAGGGTTTGAGAAAATGCTTCATTAACCCCAAGTGATTCCCTTCTTTGAGGATGTTGAGGACAAATTTGTTTCCTGTATGTGTCAGTGTTTCTACTGCGCGGTCTTTAGCGACGGCGATAGTTAAACCAGGGGGACTAAAGCTGGCTTGAGCCACCCAAGACGCTAACATGGCACTGGAGCGATCGCCTTCTTTTGCTGTGAGAACACAAAGAGAACCGACAATCCGACCAACTGCTTGTTCTACACTTGTTGCAGGTTGACTAGGCGATCGCACTTTTCTAGTTTTCTTCAGTGCTTGAGCAAAGTCGGTTCCAGCTTCTTCACACAATTGTAAGGTGGCATCGTCCGGTTTGAATTTTACGCGGATGGTGTCAAAACCAAACCGATAGCCGGCATCTTTCAATTTACCTTCGATTAAATCAACCGCTTCTCCACTCCAGCCAAAGGAACCAAAAACACCAGCGAGTTTATTATTAGTAGCGGTGGATAGCACAATTCCTAAAGCTGTTTGTACAGGTGTAGGTGCATGACCGCCGAGAGTAGGAGAACCGATGACAAAGCCAGCAGATTTTTCGACAGCAACCCGGATATCTTCAGGTTCAGTAAATTCACAATTAATCGATTCTACAGCAACACCAGCTTTTGTGATCCCACGAGCGATCGCTTGAGCTAATGTGGCTGTATTTCCGTAAGCTGATGCATAAATTAACGCTACTGTCAAGTCAGCAGAAGTTTGTTGTTGACTCCATTCCCGATAAGCTTTGGTCAATTCGATTAAGCCATCGCGTACCAAAGGCCCGTGACCATTGGCATACATTCTCACGGGAAAATCGACAAGTTTATCCAGCGCTGTTTCAACTTGACGGGCGTGGGGAGCCATGAGGCAATCAAAATAATAGCGCCGGTCTTCGTTATATACTTCCCAGCCTTCATCAAATACCTGATCTCCGCAAACATGCGCCCCAAATAACTTATCTGTATACAAAATTTCTGTTTGCGGATCGTAGGTGCAAAGTTGATCTGCATAGCGGGGATTGGGGGTGGGAATAAATTGTAAATGATGCCCATTGCCCAAATCTAGGGTTTCTTCGCCCCGCATCACAAGAATTTGCAAATCTAGATTTTCCAGCGCCCCACGTAAATTTATCGCGCCTGGATTTGAACAAACAAAAGTAATTTGCGGGGCAATTTCCAACAAAGCTTTTAAAGTTACAGCGCGGTTAGGATTTACGTGTCCCAAAATCACATAATCTAACTCTTCGACATGAAAACGCTGCTGCAACGCTTCTAAATATATTTGCGTAAAGGTTTCGCCTGGAGGATCGATAATTGCGGTTTTATCGCTTTCGATTAAATAAGAATTAGCAGTTGTACCCTTAGCCAGAGCGTATTCAATTTCAAATCTTAGCCTTGACCAACTGCGCGATCGCAATATTCTTGTATCTGTGGCTATTGGATAAACTTGAACATCACGGGGTTTATTTGTTGACATGGGGAGTAGGGAGTGGGGAGTTAGGAGTTAGGAGTGATGAGTGATGAATTGAAGAAAGTGGTTAATTCAAAACTCTGTACTTCCATATAATATAGACGATGTATTTGGTTAAACTCGTCGTTACAACTCCTAACCCTTCTCTACGAGACGCTGCGCGTAGCTTGCTTCCACGAAGTGGTACGGCAGGCTCAGGGCATCGCTTCTAACTCCTAACTCCTAACTTTTTAATAGTGGTTTCCGACTTTGCGATGATGCACAGCAGTTAAAGCATCTGGTTTAGAAACCCGTCCGGCGTAGACGGTGCTGTATACTCCCCAATGGTCGCCGCAATCCATTCTACTGACGACTTCGCACTCCATGTAGGCGAGGGCATCGTTGAGGATGGGGGCACCATTTTGGGCTGGCTGGGTTCTTACACCTTCAAAGCGATCAGCACCAGGTCCGAACCGTTTCAAAAAGTGCTTCATTAATGGTTGGAAATTGCCTTCTTCTAGGACGTTGAGAACAAAGCGATCGCCTACTTGCATGAGTGATTCAATTGCCCGATCTTTGGCTACTGCAATGGAGAATCCCAAGGGTTTAAAGCTGGCTTGATTTACCCACGAGGCTAGCATAGCACTGGAAACATCACCTTTTTTGGCAGTAATAATATATAGTCCGCCGCTAAGTCTGCCTAGTGCTTTATCTAAGTCTGCACCGAGAGATTTCATGGCTTTGATGCTGCGATCGCGTGTTACCCATTGAGCTAAATCTGTACCCGCTTCTTCGCACAACTTGTAAGTGTTTTCTGTGGGTATTTGTTTAATCCGAATCGCTGGAAAAACCGTTGTTAAACCCAAATTGCGGAATTTACTCAGCAAAGGATCTATCGGCTCATCATCGCCACCGCCAGTTTCAAACACGCCGATCGCTTGCTTTTCTTTGGCAGATCCTAAAACTGTACTGAGTGCAGCTTGGATGCTAGCAGCAGCAGAAGCCGGAGGTAAACCAACCACCAATCCAGCACAACGGCTAACTAGTTCCCGCAGTTCTTGTAAATCCACTTCAGATCCCAAATCGACAATTTCCACAGCGACACCAGTTTTACCGATACCGTTGGCAATTGCTTGCGCGAGGCGATCGCTATATCCGTATTCGGAAACGTAAAATATCCCAACTGCCGTTTCTACCTTGGTTTGTGTTTGGCTCCAAATGCGGTAACGTCCAGTGAGTTCCTCAACATTATGGGATAATAATGGCCCGTGTCCTGTGGCAATCATCCCGATGGTTTTCAGTTCCGCCATCCGCTTCAGGGCAGACAAAACTGACCGTGCATTCGGCCCCATCAAGCAATCGTAGTAGTAATGAAAGTCTGCTTCGATCGCCGCCAAGTCTTCATCAAAAGTGCTATCTGAGCAATAGTGTAGCCCAAAGGCATCACAAGTATAGAGAATTTTGGTTTTGTGGTCAAAGCTGAAAATTGTATCCGGCCAATGTAAATTTGGGGCAATCACGAATTCAAATTCATGACCATTGCCCAAATCTAAGCGATCGCCATTTTTCACAATCCGCCGTTTAAATGGCTGATGTACAAAATCCTCAAGAAACTGAATCGCCACCTTAGAGCCGACAACGGTAATTTCTGGAGCCATTTGCAGCAAATCTTTAACTAAACCACTGTGGTCTGGCTCAGTATGGCTGATAATCAAATAATCAATCTCTGTTGGCTTGATTAGTCCGGTAAGCGTATCAAAGTATAGTTGACGGAACTTTTCGTGGGAGGTATCAACTAAAGCAGTCTGCTCTCCACGGATGATAAACGAGTTATAAGTAGTACCGTTTTGTAGACCAAACTCAATATCGAAGCGATCGCGATCCCAATCCAAAGAGCGAATAGCTGTCGTCTCTTGAGCGATTTCCACCTGCTGTATGGTCAGCCGTTTTTCAGTTTTTTCGGTGAGCGCTACCATAACTCCCCTCCTTAACACAATGAGTATTTGTTCCTCTAGTTTTATTGTTACACGGCTTGAATGTTAATTTTTATTAAAAAACCTATACCTGACTTAAAAAAATTAAAAGAGTGAAACCGCAGAGGCGTTGGGGAGATGGGGAAGATAAGGGAGATAGAGAAAATTTGGTTAGCGTTGGAAATTGGAAATTCTCGACTGCATTGGGCATTGTTTATTGGCAAGACGCTTAACTCAGCTTGGGATACTGACTATCTTCCTGAGTCTCTTGTAGAACAGTTGGCTGAATGTCAAACCCTGAATGATTTACTAGAGAAAATTTTTCCACCCCATCAGAAAATTAGGGAAGATTGGGGAAATTGGGGAGCAGAGGAAGAAAATACTTCTTTATCCCCTTCATCCCCCTCATCTCTCCTCATCACCTCCGTAGTTCCCAGCCAAACTGCTATTTGGCAAACTTACCCAAATACTCGCATTATTACCTTAGACCAAGTACCACTAAAAGGTATGTATCCCACACTAGGAATTGACCGTGCTTTAGCTTTATGGGGTGCGGGGAAAACGTGGGGTTTTCCAATGTTGGTGATTGATGCTGGGACAGCGCTGACTTTTACGGCGGCGGATGTTAATCAGTGTCTGATTGGAGGTGCAATTTTGCCAGGAATAGGTTTGCAATTTGCAACTCTCGGTCAACAAACAGGACAATTACCATTAGTAGAAATGCAAAATTTCCTATCTCTACCACCACGTTTTGCACTGAATACAACAGAAGCAATTCAAAGTGGAGTTATTTACACTGTCTTAGTTGGAATCAAAGATTTTATTCAGGCGTGGTGGGATTTATTTCCTGATGGGAAGATTGCGATTAAAGGGGGCGATCGCACTTTATTAATTAACTCTCTGCAAACCTTATATCCTGAAATCGCAGCGCATTTGATTGGGGAACCAAGTTTAATTTTTTGGGGAATGCGGGAAATAGCAAAACTGCTCTAAGTTCGACCCAGAGAAGCTTAGATTTATTAAAATAAGTCGTAATTCGTCATTAATAATTGAATTAGTTGAAGTATAAATCCCCAACTAATTCAATTACACCAATCTTATAATTTGGTGGGGGACTTAAACCCGAAAATTACGAATTACGAATTCACAATTAAAAATTGTGTTTTATACCAATCTATCTGTAAACATTCTTCACAAATTGGTAGTCGTAAATAGCGCTATTTCATAACTCTCATGAGAGAAAAATCAAGGGCAAAATCTGAAAATAAAATCCCGAATCTCGATCGCTACAACCCCAGCAGAAGATTCTGGTAAATCATTTCCGGCATGGGCAATCATTTTCAACTCGACTTTCGGCATCAGCTGAGCATAAACCCGACTCTTAGCTAAAACATCTGGTGTATCTTGACCACCTTGTAAAATCAAAACTGGGACATCAATCATGTAAAGCTGCTTTTGCAGTAATTCCGCCTCAATTTCTATTTGTCGCCGTTTGAAAAGTAATTGGCAACCTATGGGATACGGTAATAGCGCCTGACGTAGCTGCAAATCCTGGGCAATTTTTTCATGCCAACCCAGAATTTTAGTCAAGGGAGTTAGCGATCGCAACAATTTTACTACCAGTGGTGGATAACTCACTAATCGCCGCATCTTCCAGCAATACTCTTCTTGTCCTGCTATCTCTACGCCCTCTGGTGCTAGCAATACCAGACCATCAATTTTTTCTGGATACTTTAAAGCATAGCTAGCAGCAATCCAACCACCAAGAGAATGCCCTACTAAATATACTTTTTCTAGCTTGACAGCTTGCAAGAACTCAGATAAACACTCCACTTGTAAATCTATCGAATGGTGGATATTCGGATTCTCTGATTCACCAAACCCTAACAAATCAGGTGCGAAACAATGGAAATCTAGTGCAAGAGACTCAATCACAGATAACCATTGACTGCTCTCATTCCAAGCACCATGTAAAAAAATTATCGGAGTTTTTTGACCGACTTCACGCCAGAATATCAGCCCTTGAGATAGCTTGATCCGGGAGTTACGAAATAGTGTAACCATTTTAATTTAGTTTTAGCACTATAATAAGTCGTCATTAGCATCTGACCAAAAAACAAATAACTAATGACAAAATATTATTATGCCAATGTTGTCAAGCCCTTCAAGTAGTCTTGCAACTGCCGAGTATGGTCGTGAGACATCAGTCCTGAAGGTAGTAAATTGGTAGAGAAAGCTTGGATTTCCATGACTTCCAAAGTATCTTGAATCTCCATTGTCCCATGCACCTCGGCTTCAACCACAATACAAATTGAATGGATTCTGGGATCGCGGTCTGGTGCGGAATAAACTCCTACCAAACGATTAATTTTCACTAATTCTAAACCGGTTTCCTCCATCAATTCTCGGCGGACTGTGTTGGGAATATCTTCTCCCCAATCCACCATACCTCCAGGCAATGCCCAAAGACCATCATCACGTCGCCGGATCAGTACGATCCGACCATCAGGTAAAATTGGAATGATACTAGTGCCAGTAATCGGATGACGAAATATCATACCCAGTACGGTTTGTCCAATACGCCATAAGCTACGTGTGGACTGGACAGCTGCCGGAAAAAAAGCAATAACGTTCAATCTTCAAAGTTTTTGTATTGTATTCTATACTTCTCTACCACTTACATAGACTCAACTAATCAAATGTTCATTGAGTTTTCTTTTATACAAAGATGTTTATGGTTTGAGATTTTATTCTCACGATTTACGTAGAATATTATTAATTCTACCATCAAGTTCCAATAGAAGCACTGTATTCATATATACTTAATATTTATTAAATCAAAAAACTTTTCAGTTTATAATTAACATTAGCTTTGCCCAAACCAGCTATCACTAATAGTTTTTCAGTACATATTCAAAAAATTAATCTGAATAATAAGTTAAAATCCCAAATTCAGAAGAGAAAATTAAGCGGGGTTTGAGACAGCCATCTCATTCTTGATAATATTGATTGGTTTGTTCCAAGAAGAACAAATACTTAGCTAATTTACATCTATTTGACCTATTTTAATCTAAGAAAAGGTATTTTTTGTTTAGCTGGTGGAGATAATTCTAAATTTTTCTTGACAGAAGAAGGTTTAATGCGGTAAACTAGTACATTGTTTAAAGCGTATTAATTGCTGCACTAGGCTACAAGTATATCAATAATATTGGTAGCTGATATTGCCTATGTGATGCCTAATTGCTACTTTTTTGTTCTTTATTAATGAGGTGAACATGGCCAAGCGCCGTAACCCGAAAAAAGAAAAGGCGCTACGGAACCAGGCGTATGCCAGAAAGTTTCGTAAACGGACTACGACAGGAAGAATGCAGAGAAGGTTCCAACAAAGACCACCGAAGAGTGAGGAAGAAGAAGGCGCAGCAGCAGCTGATACTGAATAAGCTAGCTGTCTAAACCCTTGTTATAGCGTTTCCTAATAAGAATGAGGTACGGCTTAACCTCACCCCGATAAAGCTGTGCTTTATCTTCCCTCTCCTAGTTAAGGAGAGAAGTTGGGGGTGAGGTTTTGATATGTACTTCATGCACCTGAGAACCGCTATATTTGGTTTATTTCGTTTTTAGGGCGCACATTTGTACGCCCTTATTTATTACTGGGCATTGGGCGTTGGGAAAGAAAACTACTCCCCACTCCCTTTATTGAGCGATTTGAGCGCGGGCGGCTATGAGTGCTTTGCTTACCTGTACAAAGCCAGTACCACCGTAACTGTTGCGGGCTGCCACAACTTGACGGGGGGATATCGCCTCATAAATATCTGCTGCAAATGCCGGATGTATTTGTTGCCACTCTGACAATTTCAAATCTTTTAGGAGTTTACCTGCGGCAATGCTAGTTTTAACCACCTTACCCACAAGGTTGTAAGCTTCCCGGAAGGGGACGCCCCGTGCTGCCAAATAATCTGCTACATCGGTAGCATTAGAAAAATCTTCCGTCACGGCTTGGGCTAAACGCTGAGTACGAAATTCTAAGCCTTCCCTGAGTAAAATTGTCATCGCTTCTAGAGAAGCTTTGATTGTGTTGACGCTATCAAATAGACCTTCTTTATCTTCTTGCAGGTCTTTGTTATATGCCAGGGGTAATCCCTTCATAATCACTAACATCGCCTGAAGATGACCGAATACTCGTCCCGTTTTCCCCCGCACCAATTCTGGGACATCGGGGTTTTTCTTTTGGGGCATGATACTGGAACCTGTGGCACAGCTATCTTTGAGGGTGACAAAGCGAAATTCTTCAGTTGACCAAAGAATGACTTCTTCTGCAAGGCGGCTGAGGTGAACCATAATCAAGCTAGCAGCAGACAAAAATTCGATCGCAAAATCGCGATCGCTCACTCCATCCAGGCTATTAGCATAAATATCATCAAAATGCAATAGTTTAGCTGTGTAGTGGCGGTCAATGGGGAAAGTAGTTCCCGCTAAAGCACCGCACCCCAAAGGTGAGATATTCACGCGGCGAGAAACATCTCCTAAACGTTCCCAGTCGCGTTGCGCCATTTGAAAGTATGCCAGAAGATGGTGAGCTAAACTCAGGGGTTGGGCGCGTTGTAGGTGAGTGTAGCCAGGAATCAGCGTTTCAACGTGTTTTTCGGCTATATCTAGTAAAACACCTTGAAATTCTCGCAATTCGCTTTTGATTTGTTGAATTTGGTCACGCAGGTAGAGTCTGGTATCGGTGCCAACTTGGTCATTACGCGATCGCGCCGTATGCAGCTTTTTACCGACATCGCCGACAATTTCTGTCAGTCGTCCTTCAACTGCAAAATGTACATCTTCAGCATCGACACCAGGCTGAAATGTCCCTTGGCGGTACTCTTGGCGAATTTGTTCTAAACCGGCAACCAGTTGCTCTCCTTCTTCTTTTGAGATAATGCCAGTGTGAGCAAGCATTTTGGCATGAGCTTGAGAACCAGTGAGGTCATATTCTATTAGTTCAATATCAAAACCTATACTGGCATTAAAACGAGCGATCGCCGGATGTAACCCTGATTCAAATCGCGGACTCCAATTTTCTTCTTTGGTCATAAATTATCAAAAGAGTGGAGGGAGAGTTAAGAGTTAAGAATGAGGAGTTATGAGTTCTTCCTCCTAACTCCTAACTTTTAACTCCTAACTTTTAAATTTAACCGTAGCTAGTTAGATTCCGAATCATATAGCCAATGACTAAACCAATCAACAAGGCCCACACTTGACCTGTCTGTATAAAGTGGCTCCAAGCTTTTTGAATCTGACCCATAACGTCTGGATCAGTAATTGTTTGTGCTAGGGCTGTAAAATTTACAGGCAAATGCCAAAATAACTGAGATATCAAATCGCTGTAGTGGCTCATATTTGATGTTTAAGAAGTAAAGGGTGGCAAATTTCAGTATCAGTTTATTTACATTAAATACTGATAGTGTACTGAAATATTAGATATAACTTTAATGTCTTAACTCAAGATGCAGCCGATGCCAACCGCAATTTCTCGGCAGTTCGCAAAATTTGCCCCGCCAAAACTGCTGCACCAAAACCATTATCGATATTTACTACGCCTACTCCCGCAGCACAAGAGTTAAGCATTGTCAATAAAGGTGCTAAACCGCCAAAACTTGCGCCATAACCGATGCTGGTAGGTACGGCAATTACAGGACAACTCGCTAAACCAGCGACAACGCTGGGTAAAGCGCCTTCCATCCCCGCCACGACAATTAACACCGATGCTGACTCAATCAGATGGCGGTTACTTAATAAGCGGTGAATCCCAGCAACGCCAACATCCCAGAGGCGCTGGACGCAAAAACCAGAAAGTTCAGCAGTTACAGCGGCTTCTTCTGCAACGGGTAAATCGGCGGTACCAGCAGAAAGAATGCCAATTTCACCCTGGAATTGTGGTTCGATAGTAGGGGGAGCGATCGCACAAATTCGCGCCGATGCATAATATCGCAAACCGCTAACTTTTGATTGCAGTGCGGCATAAACTGCTGGTTCAATGCGAGTCGCCATCACCACCGGGTTGCGGAGGCGCATTACCTCCATAATTTGAGCAATTTGATCGGGAGTTTTACCAGGACCCCAAATCACCTCTGGGAAACCAGTTCTTAGCTGGCGATGGTGGTCAATTTTGGCAAACTCACCTACAGATTCATAAGTTAAGTCTTTGAGTGAGTCTAATGCCGTATCTGGCGTAACTTTACCATTAGCAACCGCTTCGAGGAGCGATCGCAATGTTTTTTCATCGGTCATTAGTCTTTTGTCCTTCGTTGTTTGTAATTAGCCATTAGTTAGTGGATAAATAATAACTAATCAATTACTTTAATTTCATAAATGTTCCAGAATGCACCACCAAGGGCGGAGAATCTAATACCTTCAAAACGATTACGTACAGCTGACAGAGAATAAACATTAACTAAGTGAACAAACGGTAAATATTCCTGACATAGCTGCTGCGTTTGGGCATAAATTTCTTTACGTTTAGCTTCGTCTAACTCCCTTGCTCCTTTAATATAAAGTTTGCCAATTTCTGCTTCCCAAGGAGCCACTTCCCAACCTTGAATTGGCTTTTGTCCGGCTTGGGGTTTCTGATTAAATAGGTGAGATCCACCTTCAGGAGACCAAAGATTAGCACTATCATTTGGTTCTAATCCAGCACCAAATCCAATCAATCCAGTATCAAAGTCTAGGGTGTTAGAAATCTTGTCTGTGTAAGTATTCCATGCCAAGGGTGTGAAATCTACTTGCATACCAATTTTGCTCAAGTCTTGTTTTATTTGCGAACCCATTGCTTCCCGAATCTTATTACCAGCATTTGTAAGCAAGGTGAAGCGAACGCGGTTGCCCTGAGCATCAATTAGCTGACCTTGTTCATTATATTTAAATCCGGCTTTCCTTAACAGTTGCTTCGCTTTTTCTAGATTATAATTGTAGACTTTTAGTCCTTCTTTAGGCGAAAGATAATAGGGACTTTGCACAGCAAGTGGTGAATTTTGTAGTATACCTAAACCGCGAAAAGTGTTGTTAATCATCGTTTGGCGATCAATTGCATAGGCTACTGCTTGCCGAAATTCCAGAGTATTAAACCAACGTGATTTGACTGGCTCAACTAGTGGCTTACCTTCTCTTTTACCTTGATTCAAATTGAAGAATAGAAAAGTTAGACTAGAATTTGGCCCACCATTGTAGATTTTGAAGTTACTCTGTTTTTCTTGCGCTTTTAGCAAAGAGAAGTATTCTGGTGAAACTCCCACATTATCTAACCCACCAGAACGAAATTGCAGTAATGAAGTATCTGTTGATTCTACAATTTGCCAAACTATTCGTTCAATATAAGGCTGGGGATTTCCTTGAGCATCCTTGCGCCAGTAGTAGGGGTTACGCCGAAAAATTATCCGTTGGCTGGTGTCGTAACGCTCTAGTTTATAAGCCCCATTAACTATCAATTGATCTGGTGGAGTATCCACGCCCCATTTTGTGAGAAATTGTGGTTTTCCCTCGTTATCTTTCGTTTTTACAGATTTTTCGAGGGCATGGGCAGGTAAAATTGCATTTGCCGTAGCACTACTCAGAAAAGGAGCAAAGGGTTCTGGAACAATAAACTCAACTCGTCGATTATCGACTTTTCTCACAGTGGGAAACTTGCCTTTTGTGCCAATCTTTAGCGTATCTCTCACGTCTGTAGGAATCGCTTCGTTGAGATAAATATCCTTGTAAGTAAATACCACATCATCTACTGTTAATGGTTGCCCATCAGACCATTTGAGATTGTCACGCAGAGTAAACACAATCTTTAATTTATCGTCAGAAATTTGCCATGATTCTGCTAAATTTGGTTCTATTTTGCCAGTTATGGGGTTTTGACTTGTTAACCCTTCATAAGTCAAACCAAAAATATTTGGTGACTCTTGGCTAAGAGGATAGTTAAAAGTTTTAGGATCGCTAAGAATGCTTTCTACTAATTGTGGTACTTGAGCAGTTGGGCTTTTAAAGTTAGCTGGGTTGCAAGCAGTAAGTGTAAGTGCTGTTGCTGAAGTCAGAATTATTGGCAACCAAAAATGTTTAATTGCTAGAAAGATTTTCCTAAAAAATTTCATAATTTCAATATGCGAATAGTGTAGTTAATTTGATTGAGATTGTAACCAACCAAGGAAGTTTTTAGTTTTATTGAAATACTGAATGCCACTATCTCGTAAAACCTCTATAACTTCACGTCTGCAAAATTCTTTAGAATTAGCGCTTAAAAATATTTTTGTTTCATCTGGGTGTAAGCGTGCATGGTGAACTATACATCCTATAATCAATTTATCCATAAAATGCTTTTCAAGCATATTTCTAGCCAGACTTTGATGAATAATTTCTGTCGTTAACAAAATCTCTTCTGCTTTGGTAAAAAGCTGGTTTAAGGCTATATAAAAACGTTTTTCTGTGTCATTATTACGCTGCAAAAAGCTAATCTTAGCTTGTTTCAAATAAGTCACAACTAATTTAGCATTTTGTGAAGTTTTATCTCTTGCAGCTTCGTTAACTTGAATGTCCAATCGCCTAATAAAATCCTCGTTATATTTGTCTTCTTGCTCTAAAGTCACCAAAGATTCTACGTAACAAATGCTAGGTATTGCTAAGGAGACTGAGGTACATGCTTCCAGAAAATTTTCTGCTAGTTCATCCTGTCCTTTAGCAATACTCATTACAAAGTTTGTTTCTACGTAAAGTATGACTGCCAATAGTACCTAAGGTTGAGTAATTCCACCTTTTAATAACTGTAACAAACCTATTTCTGCTATCTCTTTGGATGCTGGCGGTATTTCTGACTTCCAGTGATAGCAAAAATCACTTATCCAGGCTTCTGTCAGACCTGTAAGATAAAGATTAAAAATTTGTTTTTGATTAAATTCTGGCTCGTAATGACTAAGAACGTCACCAATATTAAAGCTAAGAAGTTCTGATAAATTATAACCATCCCATCGAAAAACTAAAATATTTTTCAAATCAACAAACATAGCAAATGGAATCAGGGTTTTTGACGCTTGTAAGTAGTGAATAATTTGCCACATAGCATTTTCTTTGGTCTTTTTTAAATTGGAGTCAAATGGAAGACCTTTAACTTCAACTATCAAAACAATTTCTCCATCTTTGTCTAGTGCCACAATATCAGGGCGTTCTACATCTTCTAAATTTGTAGCTTGCATGGCTCTGATTTCCTACTCAGGTAAGTTTGTTTATCTCCTATCACCCTATTTATTTAAATTCTAACGATGATTAAATAGCTTCACTGATGCAGTAAAGAAAAGTTACTCCGAAACTACTAGCAAGACAACAGCATAAGCACATATACCTTCCTCGCGTCCAACGGGGCCTAATTTTTCGTTGGTGGTGGCTTTGATGCCAATTTGATTTGGTTGTAATTCTAAAACCGCCGCTAGTTTGTCGCGCATATTGTGAATATGCGGTTTTAATTTTGGACGTTCTGCTACTACTACCGAGTCAATATTTCCGATTTGCCAGCCTTGATCCCGAATTAGCTGATGTACTTGAGTTAATAGTACTAAACTATCTGCTCCCGCCCATTGGCGATCGCTAGGCGGAAAATAATGACCAATATCCCCCAAGGATAACGCCCCAAGCATGGCATCCATAATCGCGTGGGTCAGCACATCAGCGTCACTGTGCCCCAACAAACCCAGTTCATGGGGAATTTGAATTCCACCTAAAATTAAAGCGCGATCGCTCACTAGTTGGTGAATATCGTAACCGTTACCAATCCGAATTTTTGTCATTTCGAGTCCAATCCCTTAATTCCTCACTTTTTCTTACGTGCATTTAGTCTCCTGCACACCTGAATACTTAACAGTATTTACCCTGGTATTTCTGTTTCCGCCCATGTGATAAGTATTTTACCCACTTATCTGCCCTTTTTTTTAATACCTACCCTTGAAAGAGGGAACAAGGAACACAAGCGGGACAAGGAAAATAATCATGCCCAATAAGCTTTTCCCTAGAATCACTCAGCTGACGTTAAAATGAGTCAGTTAAAGAAAGATTATTGCTAAATGTTTACCATCGACTTAAGCATCAAAAACACTGCTTTCCCGATCTCAGTACAACGTAAGTCAACAGAGGATGCCGAGGCTGTCTATCAGCTAATTTTGGCAGCAATGCGTTCTGGGAACCCTGACATTGTGGAACTCAAGTGCGAGGGCAAGACAGAGAAAAAAATTGCTGTCCGCGCTAGTGAAATTTCTGGAGTGCAGATTGTTCAGAAAGATGGTACAGCCATAGGTGGTGCCAGACCACCCGGCTTTTTCGCTGTAGCTGCTGAGTAACCAAGGTTGACAAATGGCTCAAGTGGGCATTGAAGTCAAGGATTTAAATTTCAGCTGGCCTAATGGAGAGAAAGTTATCAAATCTTGCTCTTTAGAAGTACCTAAGGGTGAGTTTTGGATGCTCTTGGGTACAAACGGCAGTGGGAAATCAACGTTACTTAGACTGCTGGCGGGGCTATTAGCTCCTGAATCTGGCGCAATTCGGGTTTTGCACCCCGTTGGCTTTGTCTTCCAAAATCCCGATCATCAACTGGTGATGCCAACGGTTGGTGCTGATGTGGCTTTTGGATTGGTGGAAGAAAAGTTGCCACCTGCTGCCACCAGAGCAAGGGTTGAGGAGGCGCTAGGGGCGGTGAATTTGCTTACCCTGCAACGACGCCCTATCTATGCACTTTCTGGGGGACAGAAGCAGCGAGTAGCGATCGCTGGTGCGATCGCCCGTCGCTGTGAAGTCTTATTATTAGATGAACCCACTGCCTTACTAGATCCAGATAGCCAACTGGATTTAGTTGCTGGTGTCCGCCGCCTTGTCAAAAGTCGGGGTCTTACAGCCCTGTGGGTAACACATCGATTAGACGAGTTAAATTACTGTGACGGCGCTTTCTTACTAGAAAAAGGTTCTCTAGTAGATCGGGGTGAAGCCCAACGCCTCAAACAACGTCTGATGGAGTAGTGCTAAATTGCTGAAAACTGAGTAAGAAGTAGTAATTATGAATCTTTTCACTCAGCACTCACTACTCGGAACTGATTTGTGTCGAGATTGCTGACAACCAGACACAAATCTTAATATTCTCCATACCTAACAGCACTCTTTCGGTAAAAAGTACTCAGGATTTTCACACCCAGTAGACGCTCCGCCGTTTAGCTGTGGTCTTTTAACTCAGCACTCTTCATTCAACACTACTGAAATAGGACTTACGCAAAATTCTCTCAAAAACCTGATTTGTCGTAGCGGTAATTCATGAATTACCGCTACTTCGGAACTTTTTTGCGTAAGTCCTGTGAAAAAGAACTGCAATGCGCCTTTTAAATAAAGGCGCATTTTTAGTTGGTGCGTCTGTTTTAAATTTGAGTTTTGTAAGGCTGCCGTATTTTTTGTTTTGTGTAGCATAGTGTTACACACAAAGCATCAATTATTATAAAACTTATGAATGAATTTTGTAAACTCTAGAAAATTGTGATTAAAAACCATGTCTCGTTCCTTACTCCAAGCCGTTTTGTTAGTGGACGGCTACAATATCATTGGCGCTTGGCCTTGCCTTAAAAAAACGCGCGATCGCGTTGGGCTAGAGGCTGCACGGGGCGAACTTGTGGAAGCGATGACTGGTTATAGTGCGTTTCAAGGTTATGAAACTCAGATAGTTTTTGATGCTCAATATCAGAACTGCGCTAGCAATAAAGAAATTGTTACTGAGCTTTTATCAGTTTATTACACTGATTTTGGGCAGACAGCAGATACTTATATTGAAAAATCTTGTGCGTCTTTTCGGCAGCAAATAGCCCAATGTTTGATTTCTCGTGTGATTGTTGCGACATCAGATCGGGCACAGCAGTTGATGATACAGGGGTATGGGGCTGAATGGTTGTCGGCACAACAACTCTGTGGGGAAGTGGAAGCTACCGTCTGCCGGATGCGACAGAAATATCATACGCGCAAACAATCTAAGAGTAGGTTTTTAGCTAATGCCATTGATGCTAAGGCGCGGCAGCGTCTGACTGAATTACGAATGGGATTATAGTAGATATTAGTATTTTTTAAGAGTCTCTGCTTAAGTTGCTGAATGGATTTTGGCTGCAAAATTTCTATAAATTAAGCATCTAAAAAAAACATTGGCGAAAGTACTTGCCAAATTCTATTTTTAGCCCTAATATTATAAATCGTGAGTGATCCTCAGTAGCTCAGTGGTAGAGCGATCGACTGTTAATCGATTGGTCGCTGGTTCGAATCCAGCCTGGGGAGTTTAGTAATTTTGGATTATCGATCATTAGCCTATGGTCACTTGACTCGGCTGTGACATTTCTGAATCATGGGTCTTTTGGTACTTGTCCTAAACAAGTGCTGGAATTTTAACAAAAACTGCGTAGACGCATACTCTTAGGTCGAAGCAAGCTACCTAAAGCGTCTCGTAGAGAAGCGGCTTGTTGTTAGACATCGCAGTTAGAACAGGAACCCATACGCTTTTTTGGTAGAGAGTCGGAACCCCTACTAGACGATGCCAGAAGTAGGCTAGCGGCGTTTGTGGGTGCTGATGTCCAGGAGATTACCTCACCCTCAATCCCTCTGCTTATAAAGGCTACGGTATACACACAAGTCGAATTACCCCCCTTAATCCCCCCTTAGAAAGGGGGGAAACATGAAATCTATCTAGTTCCCTCCCCTTTGCAAGGGGAGGGTTAGGGTGGGGTAAAAACTAGATTCGTAAACTACTTCAGATTTGTGTGTACACCGTAGCCTTGCTAAGGGGAGAAGATTAAGGGGTGGGGTGCATGGGTGTAGGGGAGAACAAAGTTTTCATCGTTATTGTCGCAACCGACATCGCTACAGACATAACAAATGTTGCTACAGTCATGACGGAACTTGCTACAAAGAAGGCAGAAGTTGCTACAGGCTGCGCGAAACACCGAAACGTCAAGGCAGAAGTTACTACAGGCTGCGCGAAACACGTAAACGTCAAAGTAGAAGTTACTACAGGGAAGGCAGAAGTCACTACAGACACGAGCGATGTCGCTAACGTCGCAGCTTTGGGCTGTAGTGGCTTTTTATAGCAGTTGAAATATAGTTTAGAACACAAATTGATCGTAAAACTCCGACATTAAGACACTTTCAAGCTCATTCCCTATTGCCTATTGCCTGTTCCCTGCTATAAATTCAACTTAACTATGAAATATCACAGCAACTAAAGGCAGCAAGGCCAAAAGAAAGCCATGCCAATACTGCCAAGTTATCTGAGGTGTTGGTTCTGGTGGCGCTAATAAAGCTTCGATTCTTTGTTCTAAGCGATCTGCACCAGAGGAACCCAATGCAGCACAGCAAATTTCTGATAATACTGGGCTGCTACTGACGACTAATAAAAGTGATTCCGCTAACACCAGAGGGTCTACCTGTAATGCTGCATAACCATCAGCACGGAGTTCGCGCAAAGCTAACAGTTCTTCCCACAAAGGCTCTGTATTCGGCAACCATGCAGTGCAGGAACGCACCCAACCCAGCCAGAAAAACCAGAATGTATCCCTATAATAGTGATGCCCTTGCTCATGGGCTAAGACGCTTTCTAAATGACGTGGTGAGAGAGTTTGCAATAATCCCTGGCTAACCACTAATTCTGGTTGCCAAAAACCGATTTGACCTGCGAACAGCGCCCCTGTTTGCAGCAGTCTGGCTCGTTGATCGCCAACATTCACTAGGGGGCAGTTACGAGCAGATTCTACAGATTGCCAACCTTGAAAGGCCAGTTTAATGCATGAAATGGCAAAAAATGCCAAATAAATTAATGCTAGGAAATAGCTGACTGAGCCTGTGTACATCCCACCCATTTGTCCTTGAGGCCCCATGAAGAGGACAGCGATCGCAGTCATGAAAATTAATAGGGGGGGAAAGAGGAATAGAAATAGCGATCGCCCCCATCGCAAACTCCAATTGCCTTGGGGTTGATTCCAAGCGGATCTTAACCACCAGGCAACTGCCAAAGCATTCAAAATCATTATCAGATGCATCATTGTTCCTCCCTGGCTTGGCGTGCAGATTCAATGCGTTTAGCAATCGCTGCTATTTGCTCACTAGCTGCTTCATCTAGGCTATCGGCGAAGGCAGCAACAACATCGGGGTTCCCCACCGCCAGAAATCGCTGTAAATGGTCGTGAGCTTTGATTACATCTGCTTGCTGCTTACTCAGCATTGGCCGCCAATAGAATGCTCGCTCTTTCTTGTCGCAGGCTAGCCAACCTTTATCAGTGAGGCGACGTAAGACGGTGGTGACAGAAGTATACGCTAATTCGCGGTTAGGATCAGCCAGAATGCGATCGTGTACATCCTTGACTGTGGCTGAACCAAGTTCCCAGATGATATTTAAAATTTCCGCTTCCAACGGGCCTAAAGATAGTTGTTTAGGGCGGTAATCGGGTAAAGGTGCCATAGAGATTTCAATGGGGAATGGGGAATGAGTGAATATCTGTCTCTTTGCGGTGTAACCTTGAAGCTGTAACTTTTTCCTCATTTAGAATGTCAGTTCTTTTTTTAGATTACAAGATAGTCCAGCAAGTCTGAAAGTCTAAAAGCACAAAAATGGGCTTTTTGAATTAAAACCCCGCCCCTAATGAGCCGATTTCTTCCTCACTCCCATTCGGCTACGCTCACGGCAAGCCTACTCCCATTCGGCTACGCTCACGGCAAGCCCACTCCCATTTATCTATTGAATGGGTTCCATTGTGCATTTTGATGCTAAAAAATGCTCTGGGAGTAATTGAGATTATGGTTAGTGACACCAACTATGTAAAATGTTATTTGCGGCAGTAGTATTAAAGCAGGTGTATCCAGCGCGTGAAGCTATTTGTATATCACACTCCTGAATTGACTCCAACGGATAAAGTGCCAGAATGTGCGATCGCAGTCGATGTCTTACGAGCCACTAGCACAATAGCGACTGTTTTGGCAGCTGGAGGCGAAGCTGTACAAGTATTCAGCGATTTAGATCAGTTAATTGAAGTTAGCGAAAAATGGCCTGCTGAAAAACGTCTGCGGGCTGGAGAACGCGGCGGCGCAAAAGTAGCTGGCTTTGAGTTGGGTAACTCTCCCCTGGACTGCACACCAGAATTAGTGCAGGGGCGGCGTTTATTTATCAGTACCACAAATGGCACTCGTGCTTTACAACGGATACAAAACTCCCCAAATGTATTAGCAGCAGCCTTGATTAACCGGGCGGCGGTGGTGCAATTTCTCCAAGAGTTGCAACCGGAGACAGTGTGGATTGTCGGTTCCGGTTGGGAAGGCAGTTTTTCCTTAGAGGATACAGTTTGTGCAGGTGCGATCGCTCATAGTCTTTTACAACAAACTACGTTGTCACTGAAGGAATTAGCTGGTAATGATGAAGTAATTAGTGCGATCGCTCTTTACTCTCAATGGCAAGATAACTTATTAGGATTACTTCACCAAGCTAGTCACGGACAACGATTGTTACGTCTTGAGTGTCAAGAAGATTTAAAATATTGTTCCCAAACTGATATTTTAGATGTCTTGCCCATACAACATGAAACGGGAGTTTTAAAAAGTCAAAGGCAATAGGGAATGGGGAATGGGAAATGGCGAGATGAGGGAGATGAGGGGGATGAAGCAGAAATAATCAATGCCCAATGCCCAATGCCCAATGCCCAATGCCCTATGCCCAATGCCCAATGCCCAATGCCCAATGCCCCATGCCCCATGCCCAATGCCCTATGCCCTATGCCCTATGCCCTATTTTCAAATCTGTAAGCATTTGTCGAAGTCTTTGTCGCCAATGAGGGGGATAAGTCGCTAGAATTGCGGAAATTTTTCCACAAGCAAGGACGGAATAGGGAGGGCGACGGGCTGGTGTAGGATATTCGGCAGTTGTAATCGGGACAATATGCTCAACTTTCAAAGGGAAGCCTAGCTGTTGGGCTTCTTCAAAAATGGCAACGGCAAAGTCATACCAGCTAGCAACGCCGCTATTAGTATAGTGATAAGTGCCGCTAATTTTTGGAGTTAACTGGGGAATCATCTGGGCTATGACTGCGGCTATATCTTGCGCGCAAGTGGGGCTACCAATTTGATCGGCGACAACACGGAGTTCTTGGCGTTCTGCACCTAGTCGCAGCATGGTTTTGACAAAGTTACTTTTACCAAAAATTCCATAAACCCAAGCAGTGCGGAGGATGAGGTGATGAGCGCAAGTTTCCCGAATTGCTTCTTCTCCAGCGAGTTTAGTCTTACCATAAACACTCAACGGGTTAGTTGTATAAGTTTCCTGATAAGGACTACATCCATTGCCATCAAAAACATAATCGGTCGAAATATGAATTAAAAAAGCTCCTAATTTTTGGCTTTCTTGGGCAAGAATTAGAGGTGCAGTAGCATTAATAGCGGTAGCAAGTTCGGCTTCGCTTTCGGCTTTGTCTACAGCAGTGTAAGCCGCAGCGTTAATGATGATTTGCGGTTGCTTGGATCTGATAACGTTGCGGAGGGTATCGGGTTGGGCAAGGTCTACTGTTGGGCGTGCTATTGAGATAATATTGCCGTAGTCTGGGAGAATTTGTTGTAGTTCTTTACCCAATTGACCATTATTACCAATTAGCAGAATTGATTTACTCATCCTGATTAGTTCTCGAACTTACTTAAATTTGAAAGTGCTTAATCAAATATTTCAGCAGTTCTCAAAGGTTTACCTG
>Ga0123337_10002559_pt1 | contig 20621 bp, 11 predicted proteins | sample frozenSSSSmetaG_FD_89792 | JGI IMG/M metagenome (GOLD analysis project Ga0123337, IMG submission 89792) | Glacier valley bacterial and archeal communities from Borup Fiord, Nunavut, Canada, to study Microbial Dark Matter (Phase II) -... | ecosystem: Environmental > Aquatic > Freshwater > Ice >... | reverse complement strand
CCGCGACACGGGCGCGCTTGAGCATCGGCACTTCCGCGACCTGGGCGACTACCTGCACCCCGGTGACTTGTTGGTGGCGAACAATAGCAAGGTATTGCCAGTGCGTCTCTACGGTAAAAAGGCAGACAGTGGTGGCGCGGTGGAGGTGCTGCTGCTGAAGAAGCGTGACAGTGTGACTTGGGAGGCTCTGGTGCGGCCTGGGCGGTCGCTCAACCCAGGGGTGCGCCTGCTCTTTGCCGGTTCGCCCGCCCGTCAGCCGAGCGACAGCGACTTCCGCCACCGCGTACGACCTCCGCACGAGGGGGCGCACGCCTACGCCGAGGTTGTTAGTCGGGTGGAGGACGGCAGCGGCGTACGCCTGCTGCGCTTTGACCGCGAGATCGAACCGCTGCTGGACGAGCTTGGCATGATGCCGCTGCCGCCCTACATCCATGCCCCGCTACAAGACCGCCAACGCTATCAGACGGTTTATGCCCGCGAACCTGGCTCTGCTGCCGCCCCCACCGCTGGGCTGCACTTCACCCCGGGCCTGCTAGGAGCATTGCAGGAGCAGGGGGTGGGCTTCACCAGTGTCACACTGCACGTTGGCCTCGACACCTTCCGCCCCGTCACCGAGGAGAACGTAGAAGAACACCCAATGCACTCCGAGTGGTATGAGATAAATGAGGAGGCCGCCGCCGCGATCAACCAGGCGCGGGCGCGGGCTGGCCGCGTGGTGGCGGTTGGCACCACCAGCGTGCGCGTGTTGGAGAGTGCAGCCCTGGCCCAGGCCGCAGCAACAGCTTCCATAGATAGCAGCACTGCCGAGCGCGAACTGCAAGCCGCCAGTGGCTCTACGCGGCTGTTCATCTACCCTGGCTTCCAGTATCGGCTGACCGACGCGATCATCACCAACTTCCACCTGCCCCGCAGCACTTTGCTGTTGATGATCGCCGCCTTCGTGGGCCGCGAGCGGATCATGGCTGCTTACGAGGAAGCAGTGCGGCTAGGCTACCAATTCTACAGTTTTGGCGACGCGATGCTACTTCTGTAGGTATGGTATAATCGCTCTATGCAGAACCGACCACCACGCCAGCCGCGCCCACAACCTGGCCGCCCCTCCAACGAGCGTCCGTCAGCGCGCCAGCCACGCCCGCGCAGCGACTTCGACGACCCCATCTACCAGGACGATCCGCAAGTGTTGCCACCTGCCCTGCCCCAGCCAGGCGTGCCAGTTGGCGTGTACGCGGCTATCGCAGGCGTGCTGCTAACCGCTATTGTAGCAGTGCTGTTGCTAATCCTCACGGGCAGCAACCGCTCCCTGCCAGCCTCAGCCGCCACCGCCACGCCCCGCCCGTTGGAGACGCTCTCCGACCAGGCACCGCCGGGGCCAGAGCTTGCCACCCTCGCCCCGCAGGATGCAGGCAGCCTACCAACGATCACCTTCGCCCTACCGACTAGCACGCCCCTGCTGCTAACCGCTGCCCCCACCGACTCGCCTGCTCCGAGTAGCACACCGCTGCTGCTGGCAACCGCCAGCCTGCCACCAGCCCCAACCGCCAGCCCGATCACCTTGCAACCGACAGCCCAGCCCAGTGCGACGGCGATCAACTTGCAACCAACTCGCCCGCCTGCGCCGACTAGCACCCCACTGTTGCTAGCGACCGCCACGCCACTGCGCCCGACTGCGACCATGCCTCTACCGACTGCGACCCGGCCAGCCCCAACCAGCACTCCCCCGTCAGCCCCGACTGTCACCGCCCTGCCACCATCACCGACCTTGCCGCCACCAACCAACACCCCCTCTGCCCTGCCCACTGCAACCCTGGTCAAGGAGCAGCCCAGCCCGCTACCTACCCGCAAGGAGGGTGGATGAGCAACATTATAGCGGTATTGTTCTTGCTTCACGTAGTTGCTGTCCTCCAGGCACGAACAGGGAAGTAGTCTAGTTGAGGTTTGTGAACGCTAATGACCAGGATATTTGTTGTTGATGACGACCCGGCAATCCGCAGCCTGCTTCAGGTTGCACTGTCGAGTCACGGCTACGAGGTGATCACCGCCAATGATGGGGCCGAGGCTCTGCCGCTGATCCTGCGGAGCCAGCCAGACCTGGTGCTGACCGATGTTAGTATGCCAAAGATGGACGGCAACCAGCTTTGTAACGCGCTGCGCTCGGATGCGCGCACCGCCTTCACCCCAGTGATCTTCCTCAGTGGCAACAACTCTGTGGAAGATAAGGTTGCTAGCTTCGGCATCGGGGCAGACGATTATGTGACCAAACCAGTTTCTATGCAAGAGTTGTTTGCTCGCATTGGAGTGCAGCTACGCAAGGTTGCCGAGCGCGGGATTATCAATTCACTGACCCGCCTGCCTGGTGGTGGACGCGTCGAGGACTTCCTCAAGATGATGCTCAACCGCGAGGGCGTGAGTTTCGCCGTCCTCTACGTCGACCTGGACAACTTCAAGGCCTACAACGACTACTATGGCTTCGTGCGTGGCAACCAGGTAATCATCCTGCTGGCCGACATACTGCGCGAGATCATGAGCGACGAGGATGGTGAGTACAACTTCACCGGCCACATTGGGGGTGATGACTTTGTGTTGGTGACGACCTATGAGCGGGCCGAAGCGATTGGCCGCCAGATCATTAGCGAGTTCGATAGCCGGGTGCGCGATCTCTACGACCCACCCGACCTGGAGCAGGGTTACATCGTTACCAGGTCGCGGCAGGGCAACCCCAAAGCCTTCAAAATCATCAGCGTCTCCATCGGCGTAGTCAACAACAAGTTCCGTCGGGTAACCAGTCTGTTGGATATTGGTGAGATTAGTGCGGAGGTCAAGCGGGCAGCCAAGCGCATCAAGGGCAGTTCCTTCTACGTAGACAAACGCAGATTATGCCACTTGTCTACTGCACCCACTTTGTGCTATAATCCCCCTGTTATGACAGAAAATCACATCCTGATCGTCAGCGATGACCTGGTAGCGGCTAAGATGGCTGGGCCGGGGGTGCGTAACTGGGAGCTTGCCCGCGCCCTGGTGCGAGCCGGGCAACGCGTCACTCTTGCCTCCCCTGGCGCGCAGTTTGCGCCGCCCACGCACGACTTCGGTGACCGCCTGACCCTAATCGGTTATGAGCGCGATGGTGATAATGGCCCGCTACGGGCCGTCGCCAGTAGCGTAGACCTGATCTTCGCGCATGGCTTCACCCTCCACTTCCTTCCTTTCCTGCGGGAGATGGGCAAGCCACTGGCGGTGGATGTCTACAACCCCTTTACCCTGGAAGACCTGCCGCGCAAGGTGGCGGGCGGCTTGGATGCAGTGGTAGTAGACGACTTCCTTGAATACCAGCGCGTGCTGAACGCCCAGCTACGAGCAGGGGACTTCTTCCTCTGCGCCAGCGAGAAGCAGCGCGACTACTGGCTGGGGATGCTCACCGCCAACCAGCGGGTCAACCCCCACAACTACGCTGCTGATGAGACGCTGCGCCTGCTGATCGACGTGCTGCCCTTCGGTATCAGCAGCACGCCGCCGCAAGCCGTAGGCCACGCCCTCAAGGGTGTACACCCTGGCATTGCAGCGGACGATAAGGTGATTGTCTGGGCCGGTGGCATCTGGGACTGGTTCGACCCTGTCACCCTGGTACAGGCTATGCCGTTGGTGTTGCGCGATGAACCGCGCGCTCGTCTCTTTTTCATGGGGACGCGCCACCCCAATGCTGTTGTGCCACCCTCGCGCAAGGTAGCGGAGGCCACCGCCAGCAGTCGCGCCCTGGGCCTGCTCGACAGCGCGATCTTCTTCAACGACTGGGTGGCCTACGACCAGCGCGCCGCCTACCTGCTTGATGCTGATCTCGGCACCAGCATCCACCTTGACCACCTGGAGACGCGCTTCAGCTTCCGCACCCGCCTGCTCGACTACATCTGGGCGGGGCTGCCGATGGTGATTAGTGGGGGCGACAGCATCAGCGAGTTCGTTGCCGCTGAGGGGTTGGGCCAAGTGTTGCCGGTCAACGCCAACGCCGGGCAGGTGGCAGCGGCGATCCTGGCTGTGCTGCGAACGCCACGAACTGAGTTCGCAGGCCGCTTTGCCGCCGTGCAACCGACAGTGACCTGGGATCGAGTGGCCGCCCCCCTGCTCCGCTTTGCCGCCGCACCCTACTTCGCTGCCGACCGTCTGGCGGCGGGGCAGAGCCTCTACCCCTCCGACGCAGAGCGCGTCCGCACCGACCTTGAGCAGCAGCTTGAGCGCGTAGTTACGGCGAAGGACGAGTTTACTGCCCAGGTGATCCGCGATAAGGATGAACTGATCGGTGGGCTAGAACTGGGGGTGGCCGAGCAGCAGGCTTACACCGCCCAGGTGATCCGCGACAAGGATGAACTGATCGGTGGGCTAGAACTGGGGGTGGCCGAGCAGCAGGCTTACACCGCCCAGGTGATCCGCGACAAGGATGCCTTCCTCACCCAGGTGGTCGCCGACAAGGATGCTTATTTCGAGCGGATCGTCGGTGAACGCGACGCAGAGATCGCCCGCTTGCAGGCGGTGACCAGTGCGCAGGCCGAGGAGATCGGTTGGCGGGCGGAGGTGATGGCTCGCCAAGAGAACGAACTGCATGGCTACCGCAGCAGTCGCTTTGTGCAGGTGGCCCGCCTGCCTCGCCGCCTGGCCGACCGCCTGAAGCAGACGCAGGCGATGCGGCAGGCCGAGCGCGAACGCAACGCCCCGATAATAATACCCGCCGAGGTCGCGCTAGACAAGTATGTGGCCCACGTCAATGAGCTAGAGGATGGCATCGCTAATCTGCTAACCCCGTTCGTCACGGTAGTGATCGTCAACTACAATGGGCTGCACTTTCTCGAACAGTGCCTCAGTGCGCTGGCGAATGATGTGTTGGATTACCCGGCAGAGAGCTATGAGGTGGTGATGGTAGACAACGCCAGCCGCGACGGTTCGGTGGCCTACGTGCGCGAACGCTACCCCTGGGTGCAGGTGGTCGCCAACGAGCGCAATCTAGCCTTCGCGGCGGGCAACAACGAGATCATGCAGGCAGCACCGGGCGAGTTCGTGGTGCTGCTCAACAACGACACGCGGGTAGAGAGCGGCTGGCTACGTGAGTTGCTGGCGGCGGCAGTGCGGCACCCTCAGGCGGCAGCCCTGACCAGCAAGCTGCTGTTCTACTATCGTCGGCTGCCACTGACCCTCGAAGCGAGTAGCTTCAACCCCGCTGCCCTGGACCAGTCGGGGGATGGCCGCGACCTGGGGGTGATGGTGCTAGGCATTGAGTACGGGGCAGGGGTGCAGCCGCCTGTAAGCGCAGTGGAGTATGGGAGGGGCTACTATCCCCTAGAGGGTGCGGGCGCGGCAGTCTACCGCTGGACGGCTGGGGCTGCTACCGCTTACGTCCCCTTCACCGACGCAGCGCAACCTTTGCCGCTGACGCTGCGCCTCAATCTCAGCCGCCCGCCCTGGGCTGGCCCGCTGCACTTGCGCCTGCGCGTCGGCGACACGGTGTTGGCGGAGTTTGCCGCCCCTGAAGATGGCACGATCCACCTCAGCGTGCCACCTGCTTTGCTTGCCAGCGTGCCAGAGGCGATCCAGAACGTGGGCAGCCTCCTGCTCAAGGACGGCAGCGGGCGAGATCGCGGAGCGGTAGTGGTCGGCAACGCCCAGAGCTATGAGGCAGACGCGGGCCAGTACGAGCGGGAGGAGGAGGTGTTCGCTTTCTGCGGGGCGGGGGTGCTGCTTCGCACGGCGGCCCTGAAGGAAGTTGGTTATTTTGACGACCACTTCTTCATGTACTATGAGGATACCGATCTGTCCTGGCGGCTACGGCTGGCGGGCTGGCAGGTGTGGTACGTGCCAAAGGCGGTAGTGCGTCATATCCATGCAGGTAGCAGCAAGGAGTGGTCGCCCTTCTTTACCTACCATGTGCTGCGTAATCGCCTGTTCATGCTAGCAAAGCTGGCTCCTGCCCCGCTAGCCCGACGAGAATGGCGGGCCTTCCTGCGTCACAGCCTGCGCGCCTACTGGCAAGCCTACCTCGGCGGTCAGCGCACATACCGCCAACAGGCCGACTTGCAGGGGCGAGTTGTGCGCTCACTGCTAGCGAGCCTGCCACGCTTGTTGGCTCAGAGGCGACGGATCAAGCGGGCGGCGAGGGTCAGTGACCGCCAGATCAGGGCTTGGACGACGAAAGGGCAGGGATGAAGGTAGGCATCTACAACCGTTGGCTGCACACAATGGGCGGTGGCGAGCGGCATATGGGGGCGATAGCCGAAGCCCTGGCCGCCGATCCTGCCAACAGCGTTGAACTGTTGACTGACCGTCTGGTTGACCTCACCACTCTCGGCCATCGCCTCAATCTCGACCTTAGCCGAGTCAGTCTGCGCCTGCTACCTGCCAGCCCTGTGCGCCACAACTACACGGTGCAGATGAATGCCAGCTTCGACTACGACCTGTTCATCAACGCCTCACACCTCGACCTGTTCCCCGCCTTTGGCCGCAAGAATGTAGCCCTCGTCTACTTCCCCTCGCAACTGCCCCAGGTTGGCAGCCAGCGGTCTGTTTTGCGGCGGGCAATGGGGCCAACGGCGGCGGTGCGGCTGTTCGCGGGCTTTCACGGGGTAGAGCAGAGCGTGGGCGGCGGGCTGATCAACTGGACACAGGAGCGCGCCGCTATCCTGCTGCCGACTAGCCCGCGCGACCGTGCCGAGGGGCTAGTGGTGCAGTTGGTTGGCACGGCACCGCGACCAGGCGGCGAGTCAACCATCGTGCGCTTCAGCCTCAATGGGCAGCCGCTGGAGACGGAGTGGCGCGTGCCAGCCGACAACTTCAGCGTGCATACGCTACCCCTGCCGCGCACCATAATCGCTAGGAGTGATCAGGCATTGTTGACGCTGGCAGTAGACACGCCGTTCATCCCCAGTGCGGCAGACCAACGGCTGTTGGGCATCGCACTCAGCCAGATCAACCTGGTGCGGGCTGCTGGCGGCGACTATCTTGCCCGCTTGCTCCGCCGCCGCTACGCTGGCAGCCCGCAAGTGTGGGGCTGGCAGGCGCAGAACGATATGCGGGCAGTAGCCGCTAGCCTCGATCAGGTCTGGGCCAACTCGCAGTTTACCGCACAGTGGATCGCCCGCTACTGGGGGGTGCAGGCGGAGGTACTCTACCCGCCCGTGGATGTAGACAGCTTTGGGCCGGGAGCGAAGGTGGCGCGGGTGATCAGCGTCGGTCGTTTCTTCGCTGGCAGCCACAACAAGAAGCATGACGTGATGGTGCAAGCCTTCCGCGACCTCTGTGACGCGGGTCTGCGTGGCTGGGAGTATCACCTGGTCGGCAATGTGGGCGACCGGGAGGAGGACGCAGCCTACCTGGAGCGGGTGACGGCTCTGGCCGAGGGCTACCCGATCTACGTCCACTACGACGCGCCGTTCAGCGATCTGCAAGCCCTGTATGCGGGCAGCAAGCTGTTCTGGCACGCGACCGGCTACGGCGAGGACATAGAAGCCAGCCCCGAACGCTTTGAGCATTTTGGTATCACCACGGTAGAGGCGATGGCGGCGGGTTGTGTGCCAGTGGTGATCGCGGCGGCGGGCCAGACCGAGATCGTGCGGCAGGGGGTTGACGGCCTGCTCTGGCACGACCTTGCCGAACTGAAGGCGATGACCCTGGGCCTGGTGGCCGACGACGGGCTACGGGCAAAGCTGGCGGTGGCAGCAGTCGAGCGTAGTCAGAAGTACGACAAGAGGCACGTGATCGACCACCTGCACGAGTTGGTTGCAGGGTTGGAGCTTTAGAGAGGTTGCAATGGCACAAGTAAACAGGCGTAGTGGGCGGCTAGTGGATGCTGGGGTGCTGATAGTGTATGGGCTGATCACAGTGGTGATGACCTGGCCGCTGGCTGCTAATCTGCGTGGGCCACACTACCTCATGTTTGGAGTCTTTGACGACCTTGAGACAACCTGGAACTTCTGGTGGATGCACCATGCCCTAGCCGATTTGCACACCTGGCCTTTTCATACCACCCAGTTGTTCCACCCTTTTGGTGCTGATCTAGCCTTCCACTCGCTCTCCCCACTGATTACAACGATGGCTATCCCAGTCACTGGGTTGACCAGCCCAGAAACCGCGTTCAACCTGGCCCTGCTCTGCGCCACCATCTTCTCCGCCTTCACCATGTACCTGCTAGCTAATTACCTGGTGGGTGATCGGCGAGCTGCGTTTGTCGGCGGCTGTGTGTTCGCTTTCTGTACAGTGCGCTACTTTCACGCTACCCACCTGAACCTGATAAGTATGCAGTTCATCCCCCTCTACGTCATGTTCCTGATCAAGATGTTGCGGGAGGAGAGGAACCAGCGCAGGCACGCTGCTTTCGCTGGTCTCTGCCTCGGTTTCATCTTTGAGATTGACTACTACCAAACTATCTACACGATCCTCTTTACTATCTGCTACCTGGTCTACTATGTACAAGGCAGGAACGCTGATGGCAAGCGGCGTGTGCGCAATGCAGCGATACTCCGAACGATGGCTACTCGCTTGCTCATCTTGGCAGCAGTCTTCCTGATCGTAGCCGCGCCGCTGCTGGTAGCCGATGGGCAGGCTCTGCTCGGTGGTTCCTATGTGGTAGGAGTAGGAGCAGATGATAGCTACGCCGATATTGCGGCCTTCTTTGTGCCAGTTAGTTCTTGGCTCAACTTTGAATGGCTACGACAAGCTAATGGCGCATTTGTTCAGGTGAGCGGTGCCGAGTCTTTGGTTTACATTGGCTGGTTGGTAATCCTGCTGCTGGTTGGAGGTACCGTAAAGTTGGCCCGTCGGTCAGCAGACTTCCGCTTCTGGCTAGTATTCCTGCTGATCTGCTGGCTGCTTGCCCTCGGCACTGTTCCACACTTCCTGAGTCAGCCTCTGCCGCTCCCTGGCCCTTACGCCTTGTGGTCAAAAATCCCTATCCTCAACAATGTGCGAATCGCCTCACGCTTCAGCCTGCTGGTGATGTTCGCAGCGGGTGTGTTGGTAGCCTACACTTTGCGGGCCACTTTCGCCTGGTTGGCAGGCCGCTTCCCCAGGTTGGCACCACGCTGGTCAGCTGCGCTGTTGCTGCTCTTGCTTGTGCCACCGTTGTTGCTTGAACATACTATCCTCCCTTTTTACGCTAATGGTAAATCATTCAGTCAAGTAAGCTACCTCAAGCGAATTGCTGTGGAACCAGGCGACTTCAGCGTACTAACTTTGCCTATCTACGCGAATAGTGGCATATACGGCCAATTTGGCATTATGTACGAAGCTAGCCAGCATGAGCATCCTACCCTGGGCGGCAGCCTCTCACGCACGCCCAGTAAGTTCAGCGAATACTATCTTGCCGAGGAGTTCATTGCTCTGTTCACTCCTGATGCTAGTGAAATGGGGCAGACAGGCAAGGAGATGCAGCAGCTAATTAAGAACCCTAAGGCGTTGGATTTCTACCGCCACGATGCTAGCAACTTGATCCACTACCTGGCGGTGCGCTACCTCATAGTCCATCCATCTGTGCTACCACTGGGTTCCACTGACTTCATCAATTTGGTGCTGCCATTGGATGAAGTCTACCGTAGCAGCAATTCAAGTACGATCATCTACCGTGTGCGTGAGGCAGAGGTGGCACAGCTAGCGCAGACCGATACGGTGCAGCCAGGCCGCCTAGAAGCCAGTGTCTTCAGGCTGGAGGGCTGGGAGCAGATTGGCAAGAGCGGCCCCTTCGCTTGGACAACGGCGCAGGAGAGCGAACTGCTGACTACGGTGCAGGAGCCAGCCAACTACAGCGTAACCATCCGCGCCGTACCCATGCTGCAAGCGGGCAAGCCACAGACGCTTACCTTCTACCTCAACGACGAGCAGCAAGCGGTGGGTAGCATTACCTTCGACCGTGATGGCTGGCGCGAGGAGACGATCAGCATCGGGCGGGAACACTGGCGGCTGGGGATGAACAAGCTGCGGCTGCGTACCAGCTACATCACCAGGCCGAACAACGGTGATGGGCGGCTGCTGGGGGTGGGGGTGGAGTGGCTGAAGTTCACACCAACGGGCAAGTTAGCCGTGCCGCTCTGCCTTCCTTGTGCTGGCCTCAGCGAAGTAGGCTAGCAGATCGTCCAGCGAGCGGGTGTTGAGGATGTCGGCGGCAGTAGCCCAGCCGCGTCTTGCGTTGGCGACCCCTAGCTCGGCATTGGGCGCGAAGCCGTCGGGGTGATGTGAGTCGCTGTCAATGGTCAGCTTCACGCCTGCCTGCACCGCCCAGCGCACGTAGCGGCTGTCCAGGTCGAGGCGTTCGGGCGAACCGTTGACCTCCAGGGCGGTGCCAGTTTCCGCTGCTGCCGCGATCACCTGCTCCATATCGAGGTCGGCTGGTTCGCGGCTGATCAGCAGCCTGCCGGTCGGGTGGGCGATGATATCCACATGGGGGTTACGCATTGCCCCGATCATGCGGGCTGTCACCTGCTCACGGGGTTGGCGCAGACCGACGTGGACGCTGGCGACGACCACATCCAGCCCCGCCAACACGGAGTCGGGGAAGTCAAGGCTGCCGTCCAGCAGAATCTCCATCTCCACGCCATGCAGCAGGTGAAAGTCCAGCCCCTCAGCGGCAAACTGCGCATTGATGCGCCTGATCTCTGTTGCTTGCTGCTCAAGGCGGGCTGCATCCAACCCCCGCGCAATGGTCAGCGAGTGGGTATGGTCGGTCAGGCAGGCGTAGCGGTAGCCCTGGGCGGCTGCGGCGCGGGCCATCACCTCAATCGGCTTTGCGCCGTCGCTCCACTCGCTGTGCATATGCAGGTCGCCGCGCAGGTCGGCGACCTCTACTAGCTTCGGCAGCGTGCCAGCGATAGCTGCCTCGATCTCGCCCTGCCCCTCGCGCAACTCCGGGGCGATGTAAGGCAAGCCCAGGTGGGCGTAGACCTCGGCTTCGGTCGCGCAACGGATCGTCTCGCCCGCTGGTTCGCCACCTTGCAGGGGGGTGAGGCCGTACTCGTTGAGCAAGTAGCCGCGTTCGGTCGCCAGCGTGCGTAGCTGGATGTTGTGCTGCTGGCTGCCAGTGAGGTGCTGCAAGAGGCTACCGTAGTGGTCGGGCGGCAACACCATCAGGTCAACGCGTAGCCCATTGCGCAGGTGGATAGTCGCCTTCGTGTCGCCGCCTATCACCTGCTCGGCCTGGGGCAGGCTGGTGAAAGCATCAACTACCGCCTGGGTATCCGCAGCGGTTGCCAACAGGTCAATATCGCCGATGGTTGGCAGCCGCCTCCGCAGACTGCCCGCCGCCTCCAGCCGCTCGACCGCAGGCACCCGCCGCCGCAGGGTGGCGATCAGGTCGCGGGCGATGGGCAGGGCTGTGCCAAGCGGGGTACGATTGTCGGCCTGGCGCAGCAGCGCAATCCCTTTGAGGATGGTTTGCTCTGCCTTCAGCCCCTGGCCGGGGACTGTGCGGATGCGGCCCTCGTGCGCGGCGGCCTCCCACTCATCAAGCGTGGTAATGCCCAGCTTGTTGTAGATCGCCATTACCGTGCGCGGGCCGATCTCTGGGATGCGGGTGATCGTAATCAGGCCGGGTGGCACTGTGGCGCGCAGGCGGTCATAGAAGGCCAGTGCGCCTGTCCTCATCAACTCGTCAATCTTTTTGCTGATCGCCTCACCCACCCCAGGGATTTCTAGCAGCTTGCCCGCCCGCCAGACCTCGACCAGATCGGCAGGCAGATTGAGGATGGTGTCACCGGCCTTGCGGTAGGCCCGCGACTTGAAGGGCGACTCGCCCTGCAACTCCATCATGTCGGCAATCTCAAAGAGGATACGAGCTACGTCGCTGCTGCTCGACCGTGCTTCGCTATCCAGCGGCGGGGTGGCGACGGTTGTCTGCTCAGTCATAAACGCGCTCCCTCCTGTAATTGCTAGCTGTGGTAGCAGAAAGGCGCACCCGCGTGCGCCCAATCTACTGCTTACCGACATAGTTGATGTGATAAGCTGGGGTTGACTGGGGTCAGGTAGTCCTCGTTGAGGATGTCATCGTCGTCATCCTCCTCCTCATCGCGCAACAGATAGAACAGGAGCGCACCGACCAGGGCCAGGACGATCAGCAATGGGCTGAAACCACCGCCACCCTTCTTCTCGCCCTGCTTGCCATAGTTACGCAGCCACTCCACGTTGTCCTGTTCGGCGCGAATGTGCTTGGCGAGGGTGTCGGCTACGTCGTCGCTCACTTCAGGTAGCTTGTCAATGTAGCTCTTGATGCCCATCGCTTCTCCCCGCAGGCTGCCTTCCAGCGACGAGTAGTCGGACTTCTGGCTGCGCAACTTGCTGCTCAAGCCCACGACTGCCTCAAACGGGCTGCGCTTGTCCAGGCTCTCGGTATCGCCGCCCAAGTCTTCGTAGAGGCTGATCAGTTCGTCGCGGCGACGAGCAGCCTGATTGCGGAAGGTGGCGTACTGCTTACGTAGCTTCTTGTCCCCAATCTCCTCAGCAGAGCTATCGTAGGCTTCAATGGCGATGTTGTTGCCCTTGACCAGTTCCTCGATAGCCTTCAGCGTCTTTTTGTCTGGCTTGTTGCTCATTATTGTCTCCTCTATAACTTGGCTTGGTTGCTAGTGGGAGGCTAGCAATATGCGTGCCAGCCGACGAACAAAAAGAAGGAGGTGGCAACCCCCCCCCTCCTGCCCAGCTTCCCCTACTTGCCTGGTACGCCATAGGTGTGTAGGCCGCCGAGGAAGTAGTTGCCGAGGAAGGTGAACACCGTAGCGACCAGGCCGAGGACGAGCAGCCAGGCCGAGCGGCTGCCCTTCCAGCGTGGCAGGCTGTGCGCGTGCAGGTAGACCCCGTAGACCAGGGCGGTGACGAGGGCGGCGGTCTCCTTCGGATCCCAACTCCAGAAGGCACCCCAGGCATCCTTCGCCCACAAGCCGCCGAGGACGAGGACGGCGATCATCAGGGGGAAGCCGATCAGCACCGACTGGTAGCCAATATCGTCGAGGACGATGCGGCTAGGCAGCCACTTGCGCTTCGGCTCCTTGTCGCGCTGCAAGAGGTACATGATTGCCGCGCCACCCGCGACCACGAAGCCACCATAGGCGGCGATAGCCATTGCCACGTGGATGGTCAGCATCAGGCCGTTCTGCAAAGCCGGGATCAGGTTCTTCACGTCGCGCTGCTCTGGCATCAGCACGGGGATGATGATCGCATAAAGGCCGATCAGCGCGCTGAGGGGGGCGACGAACGCGCCTAGCGACTGCTGGCGGAACTGGCGCACGAGAATAAAGCCAATCAGGGCAGTGGAGAAGGTGAGGGCCGAGGCAAACTCGTACTGGTTGGAGTAGGGGGCGTGGCCGGTGACAATCCAGCGGAAGGTGACAGCCAGGGCCAGGAAGATGATCGCAACCACGTGCAGTACATTGGCATAGGTGCCAGCAGGGTGGCGCGGTTGCATGGTCGCCTCGGCCTTGAGGCTGACTGACGTGTTGCCGCCGCCGCTGGTGGCAAGCTGAGCGGTAGTGCGGCTTGCCAGCACCCCTTGCTTCAACAGGTAGTAGGCATAGAAGCCACCAGCCAGCAGCAGGGTCATCGTCCCCGCGACCAGCATATAGAGGTTCAGGCGATCCAGGCCATCCAGTTTTGCTGCAAAGACAATTGTGTTCACTTGCTTTCTCCTCTATTTACCCCAAACCAACTTAAGCTGTTGCCAACTCGCGCTCATGGCGCAGATCGTACTCCTCGTCGAGGGCCGTCGAGCGGTGCAGCATGGTGCCACCCGCCGCCTGCAAGTCTTCACCAACGCGTAGCATCTTGCCCGCCAGTCCGGCTCTACGGCTGGCCTGTCCCTTGAGCAGCACCACGCTGCCACCTTCACGGGGTTCGACCCGCGCCCAGAGGCGGCGCACCGGGAAGTAGAAGACGAGCATGATGCCGAAGATCATCAGGGTGCTAGCAACCACTACCAGGTTCATACCGGGATCGCGCCCAACCTGGAGGCCGCTGAACAGCCGTTCACGCTGGAAGGTGACGGTCAGCCCCTGCTGGCTGCTACTCTGCCGCTGGCCGAGGGTAGCCTCCCACAGCGGCTGGTCGCTGCGGATGGCGTAAGCGCGCAGGTACATCTGGCCCGGCTTCACCTGCTCGTCACCCTGCCCAGCAGAGGAGACCACATCAACCTGCACCTCACCATTGCCGAGGCTGAACGAACCCATGGGCCGGGTGGGGCCATACATCTTGCTGCGGTAGGCTAGCGGCACGCTACCTTTGTAGACTGTCACCCCAGTCGCGTCCTTCACCTCGATGTCGGCAGCATTGCCAAAGAACGCCTGATGGAACTTGACCCCATCAATGTCCAGCGGGTCATTGACGCGGATCGTTTTGCGGGCGATCTCCTGGCCGTTACGGGTCACGGTCAGGTCACTGCGGTAGTCTGCTGGGCGACCGTCTGGGTAGTTCTCCGAGAAAAAGCCATTGTTGTAGACGACCAGGCCCGTCCCCTGGCCCACTTCACGGCTACTGCCTTGCGGCACGGCGAAGTCCACCAGCTTGAAGCTGTCACCCATCAGCGTTCCCCAGATCGCGCCAATGAAGATGAGGACGATACCGATGTGGTTGAGGTAGGTGCCAAGCGGCAGCAGGTGGAAGCGGTCGGCGTAGAAGCTGCGCGAGCCGTCCTCATCAGCCTGACTTTCCTGGTAGCGCACGCGCAGGCCGCCCGCAAGGGCAGCCGGTAGTTTGGCCGCTACCTCGTTGGGGGTGGCGGCGAACTGATAGCTGGCGGCATACTCACCGTGGGCGTAGAAGCGGGGGCCAACCTTCATGCGAGTGGCGGTCGCCTGCTTCCAGGTGGCGGGCAGGCGGTTGAGGGTGCAGACTACTATGTTAAGGGTCAGCACCGCCAGCAGCCCCTTGAACCAGAGCGTGCTAAAGAGGTTGAACAGGCCGAGGTCGAACATGATCCCGGTCAGGTCGCCAAAGCGCGGCTGCATCCCGGTCGTCCACATCTTGCGGCTGGCAGGGTCACCGAGCAACTCTGGCGGCATCTGGATGATCACGGTGCCGAGCAGAGTGGCGAAGGCGATCAGGGCGATCAGGGACATCGCCAGCTTGACCGAGCAGAAGAACCGCCAGACCGCCTCGCCAAAGCTGTTGACGCGCACACGGGCGGAGGTTTCGATCACCGGCACGGTCTCACGCTCTGCCTTCTTTGGCATGAAGGGAGCAGAGGGAGGGACGATCACCCTCACTTCGTCGTTGACCAGGGCAGTCTCGCCCCGCGCAACCCGACGGCGGCGTTCCTCCCGTTCCTTATTGCTGTTGATTTGGCTAGCCATAACTTTGCAAACCCATATTTGATAGTCAAATCTTTGAGCAGGGCTGGATTGAGTGGGCCAAGCTGGATGTGGACGATCTTGCCCGTGCTATCGAGCAGGAAGCTGCTGGGGGTGGCGGCCAGCTTGTAGGCTTTGGTTACGGCCCCATCGAGGTCGAGCAGGATAGGGAAGCTGTAGAGGGCAGTCTTGCCGTCGGGCTGCACGTAGTTCTTGACCGTCGCCGCATCCTCGCGGATGTCTACACCAATCACGGCAAAGCCAGCGGCCTTGTACTGGGCGTAGGTGTCCTCAAGGTCAGGCATCTCGGCGCGGCAATCGGCGCACCAGCTAGCCCAGAAGTTGACGAGGGTCAGCTTGTTAGCCTTTGCGGTCTGCATCAAATCTACAGTGTTGCCGCGCCAGTCGCTGAGGGTGAAGCCGGGCGGCTGGCTGCCAATGGCGATCTCTACCTGCTGACCGTTCTTGAGGTCGCCCACAGCCTTACCATCACCATCTTGCAAGCTGCCGACGGCCCCGCTAGTGTTGTCGCAGGCTGCCAGTACCATCAAGGCCAGGGTGACGACCAACATCAGGTTGATGCGCTGCTTGATCAATAGAAGTTCCCTCCACTTTCGGGCCTACCCACCATCTTCAAGTATAGCCCCCGGCCTAAACAGTGTCAAGCAGGGGGCATATAAGTTCCATATAAGGGTCAGGGCTGACTGCTAGCGAAGGCACAACCACAGTTACTTCTTTGCTAGTCCTGGCAGCACGGTGAAGTTGGCTGGCACATTGACTATCTGCCCCCGCACTAGCAGACTGATGATGGCCGGGTCAGGGCTACTGGGCGTGTTGAATGGCACCTGAAAGCTGATCGCACCGTCGGCCCAGGTGATGATCGTCATTGCTGTGTTGTTGATCAGCAGGCTGCTGCTGCCCTGGGTGCTGCCGAAGCCCACTCCGCTGATCGTTACCGTCACGCTGCTGCCAGCTACGGCGGCGGTGGGGTTGATGCCAGTGGCGACTGGGTTGACGGGCGTAGGGGTGCGGGTGGGGGTGCGGGTGGGGGTGCGGGTCGGGGTAGAGCTAGGGGTGGCCGTCGTGCTAGCCGTTGGGCTAGCTACAGTGCCACTGACCGTCGCGCTGGCGGTGAGGGTGGGGCCACTACTGGTGGCAGTGGCGGTGGCAACTGCTGGGCTGGCGGTAGCGGTTGTGGTCGGGCTGGGCGTACTGGTGGCAGTGGCGGTGCTGGCAGTGAGCCGCAGTTGGGTGTAGATGATCTTCGACAGTTCGGCGCGGCTGACGCTGCGAGCGGGCTGGAAGCTACCGTTGCTGTAGCCTGCAATCACCGCGTAGGCGGCGGCGGTCTCCACATAGGGGTATGACCAGCTACCTGGTAGCACGTCGCTGAAGTGGCCGCTGGGTGGGTTTTGCAGCGGCCAGCCGACCCCGCGCACGATCATCTTACTCAACTCACCGCGATTGACCACATTGGCGGGGCGGAACAGACCGTTGGGGTAGCCGCTGACCACACCCCGTGCGGCAGCGGTCTCCACATAGCGGTAGGCCCAATAGTTGCCAGCTACGTCGCTGAAGGTTGGCGTGCTGGGGTTGAGCAGGGGCCAGCCGTAGGCCACGCTGAGCAACTTCGCCATCTCGTCGCGGCGGGTGTTGGCGTTGGGGCGGAACGAGCCGTCAGGGTAGCCGCCGATGATGTTCTGCTCTGCCAGCCAGCCAATGTAGCCGCCCGCCCAGTAGTTGGCTGGGACATCCCAGAAGCGCAGGTTGGTGACGGTGAAGGGGTAGAGGCCGCTGCTGTAGGAGTTGGTCGCTGTGTCGTTCGCCAGCACTTGCGCGCTATAGGCCAGGTCACCGCCGGTGCTGTTGGCTGGCACGGGGTAGCTGCCCTGCCAGGTGCCAGCCGCCGTGCTGCCACTAATGAGGGTCATTGGCACGATAGTTTGGGGCCGCACAGTATCGCCAGGGGCGAGTGGCTCGTTGACGATCAGGTAGACATTGGCGACTGGTGAACTGTCGGGGTCGCTGACGCTGGCGGTGACGCTGAGGCTACCCCCGCCGCTGCTGAAGCGAGTCTGGTTGAGCGTCACATCACGGATGCTAGGCGGCTGCTCCCCAGGGGTGGCGGTGGGGCTGGGCAGCGCAGTGTTGGTGGCGGTAGGGGTTGCAGGGTGGGCGGTTGGCGTGTAGGTGGCGGGCGGATTGGCGATCCAGCTTTGCAGGGCGGTGTAGGCTGGGCGGGGGCTGCGGTTGAAGCCACCTGCCGTGTGGTAGCCATAGACTGCGAAGAAGTTGAAGGGGTGACAGCGGTCGTACCAGGGGGCGAGACTAAAGTCCAGGTCGAAGACGATCATTACCTCCATCCAGGGCCAATAGCTGCGCGCCCACTGCACCGCGCCAACCAGGTTGTTAGCCTGCTGCTGCTGCGTCCAGATGTAGTACCAGGCGGGTTGGGGGCAGTCGGCTGCACCCGCAATGCTAGCCGGGTTGATCGCCCAGCCCATCTCGGTCGCCCACATCTTCTTGCCCCCATCACCATTGGCAGCCATCTCGTTGTGCTGCAACTCGGCACGGCGGAAGGTGAGATAGTTGCTGGTGCGTGGGTCTTTCTCTGGGGTGTTGTTGAAGCCGTAGGGATGAGTGCTAAGTACGTCGAAGACGCTGCTCGGCACCCCAGCCGTGTTCTGGTACATCCCACGAATGTAGAGAATATCGTCCAGATGGCAGTCGCTAATGCGCCCATCTATGCCCCTGAACGGCTTGCGCTGTACGCCAGCATCGTACTCCTGCGGAGCGTCGGGTCGATACTCGGCGACGGTGGTTACGGCACCAGCCACGATCTTGATCGTGCTACTTACCGCCCGCACGCCGCTGCGCCCGGCCTGGATCAGTTGCATATACTGGCTGGGATTGGGGCAGAGATTGCCCCAGTTGTAGTCCAGGTTAGGCTCGTTCCAGAACTCGAAGGCTGCTGGTGGCTTGCCCAGATCGTTGACCAGGTGATTAGTCAGGGCTTGCATGAAGGTAGTGAAGGTAGCCATGTTGCTCGGTGGGCGACTGCTGGGACTGCCAGCCACCCGCGCCCAGGCAGGGGTATCCATCACCCGGATGATAATGTTCAGCCCGGCTGCGCCGTTCACGATGTTGTTAGCATCGCCCCAGTTATAAGTGCCATTGGTGGGGTTGGCAACCTCCCAGGAGAGGGTGTATTCAGCCCACTGCGCCCCCATGTCGGCGGCCACGCTGTTGTTCTCAATAAGGGACATGGTGAAGCCGAGGCCATTGGTGTTGAAGGCAGGTTGGGCGGGAGCCGCTGTGCTGCTAGCAGGCAAGGTCAGCAGCACAGTTAGCAGGAGGAAAGCAGTTAGTTTGCGCGATTTGCTCATCGAAAATCAACCTTTCTGGTGCTGCCAGCTAGCACAGTGGTGCAGGCCGCGACCGCAGCCCCACGCTAATATAACGAACGAAGTCGCCAATAGGTTCAACCGAAGCACAAAAAAGTCCCTCTCCCGGCTAAGGAAAGGGACAGGAACAGCAAGCAGGCGGCTAGAAGCTACCCACCCTCAGGCTCTCATCGAAGATGCGCTCCACATCTTGCTGCAAAGCCTGGCTGCTGCGTTGCTTGAGGACTTCGTAGCCAAGCATACCTAGTAGAACGTAGTAGTTACCCTTGCCATCATCGTGCAACTCGAAGCGGGCGCGCTCAAAGTATTGCACCACGTACTTCTTGCCATCTACCGTGTTGACCTGCTCAAAGCGTTCGGTCAGTGGCAAGCCGAAGATGCTGAGACCACCGTTCGCTCGCCAGTAGCTAAGAAACGACTTGCTGAGATTGTGTTTGGTTTGCATGAAGTAGAAGTTCTGCTCACCACCTGCGTCTGCCGCTGCCGCTGTGCTGATCTGCTGTTGGCCTATCAGGTAGCTACCGAGCAGAGAAAGTTGTACCGGGTAGGCGTTGTCTTTAGTGTGGTACTCGAAGCGGGCGCGCTCAAAGTATTGCACCGTCAGCCCATCCTCCTGCATCTCGTCCGTAAGCGGGTAGCCAAACTGAGCCAGTGCGCCATTGCTGTACCAGTATTGAAGGAACGCACCGCCAACCGCGTGTTTGGTCTCGACGAAGTAGCGTGGGCTGGCAGTGTCGTGGCTGACAAAGTAGTTATAGACGCGTCGGGCAATCTTGGGCATCACATCACGTGGCACGTCTTCACCGTTCAAGCCCTGGGCGAGAATAGCAATAGCGACTGGCCCGGCTGGGGTAAACATGATACCCGCATCGTGCATTACGCCATCCAGGCTGCCCGTTTTGTGCGCGACTAGCACGCTAGTGGGCAGGTTGGCGGGGATCAGGTAGTTAAGCTGCTGCTGCAAGAGGATATCGAGCATCCAGCGGCTCTCCTCAGGGCTGACCAGTTGAGAACTGTACAGCTTCTCAAAGTAGCGCACCATGTCCGCAGGATTGGTCACATTGTCGTTGTCAAAATCGAGGTGGGTACCACTAAAGCCTGCGTCACTTAGCACGCTATTGATCAGCCGTTGACCCTTGTAGACATCGCCATTGCCGAGGATGCGTATCAAGAAGGAAGCAGCAGTGTTGTTGCTCTTATCAATCATCAACTCAGCAGCACGTTGGATGGTAAGGGTTGTACCGGGATCGATACCGGGATCGCCATTAGCATAATCCTCAGTATTGTCGTAGACATCGACATCATGTTTATCATTGTAGCTGATGATGCCATCAGCGTGCAAGCGCGCAATGGTAAGTAGCACGCCCAGTTTATAGAGGCTAGCAGAGACGAAGCTGTTGTTGGCTCCAACGAAGGCAGTCTGCCCCGTGTCCAGCTTCTTGACCGCGATACCCCAACTACCAGGTAGGTCATTGGTGATAGAAGCCAGAGTGCCACGCAAGCTCTCATCTGGCACATCAGGCGCACTGCTCCAGCGGATCAGGTAAGATGCAGTGTCGCTAGCCAGTGGGCCAGTAGCGGTGCTAGCCACTGCTGGGCCAGCAAAAGCCACCTGGTTTAGAGCAAAGGCGAGTAGAAGGAGCAGACAAGTTCGGCGATGTGTTCTCGACAAGGATGCTTACCTCAAGCGCATAGTTATCATCGTTGATGATTATACCATAATCGGGCGTGCAGGGGAAGAGCAAAAAGCCCGCGCCTGTACATTACAGGCGCGGGCTAGTGCAAGTTTGCGCATTTAGGCCAAAAAAGAAAGAACCCCCTCGCAACGTCCATATCTCCCAGGTCATCACAACCCAGTACATCAGGGGCTGCGGTCTTTCACTGCCGGGTTCGGGATGGTACCGGGTGGGTCTACCGCGCTATG
>Ga0123337_10002558_pt1 | contig 20634 bp, 12 predicted proteins | sample frozenSSSSmetaG_FD_89792 | JGI IMG/M metagenome (GOLD analysis project Ga0123337, IMG submission 89792) | Glacier valley bacterial and archeal communities from Borup Fiord, Nunavut, Canada, to study Microbial Dark Matter (Phase II) -... | ecosystem: Environmental > Aquatic > Freshwater > Ice >... | reverse complement strand
TTTGTTGATGACATTAAATATATTACCTACCCTAAGGCCGGAAATAGTAAGGAGATGTGGCCTTATAATGATCCTGAATATTTGTTGTTAAATATTGCTGTAGGTGGCGACTGGGGAGGGATAAAAGGGATTGATGATACAATTTTCCCTCAGAAAATGATAATTGACTATGTTCGGGTTTATCAATTGTAAACTGTTCTAAGATTATTGCGATCATAAAAGGGATTGCTGTTTTTTCGAATAAAAGGATGCTCAGTACTTGTAATTTATTTTTTGTTAATAGGTTATATTAAAATTCAAATACTTCAATCTACTCACAAACGTTGGAAGTGATGAAAGTGTAATCAGGTTTGTAGGTGATATAATTTAAGTATGTTACCAACCTCCTTCATCATTCAGTATATTATTTTAGGGCAGCTCAACTATTTCAGCGGCTTGTTAAAATGCCGGCACGCGAAGGGTTTTTGAATTAATAACCGTGAATAAACCAATCAAATATTATGAATACTTTTTTTGTTTTTGGAATTAATATGCTGATTTTTATGAACGCCGGTTTGCAGCCGCCGTCTTCCCTGGTTCCCAGCAAACCCTCAAATGCGCCCGATTATTTTTGCACATGGAACGTGCAGGGATATGTTTGCAGTTACCTGACTAATGAAGATGAGCGCAAAGCAATGAATGAAAAAAATATGTTTGGCGATAGTGCGTATCAGAATTGGCTTGGCTTTTTTCCAAACATAAGAAAGGACCTTTTTTTTGTAATGGACGACTCCTGGGATGTACCACCGGATGAAAACAGCATGCAAAAAAATGATTACTTAGGTACTGTAGAATTGAATCAGGCACGGTTTCCTTCATTTACAGGCAATGCAACTGAACGATTAAAAAAGTTAGTAGGGGCCGTAAAAGAAAAAGGATGGAAAGGGCTTGGGGGCTGGATATGTGCCCAGGAAGCGCCGGTGTTTAACAGCACGGATTCTATTGCCTACTGGACAGCCCGCATGAAAACAGCCAATGAAAGTGGATTTGGTTATTGGAAGGTGGACTGGGGAAAAAAGACCAGCGAAGGATGGCGCAAAATGTTAACCCGGTTGGGTCATACGTATTCTCCCAATCTTATTATCGAACATGCCCTTGAAGAAAAATTTGTAACCATTGCCGATGTTTATCGTACGTACGATGTGGAAAATATTATTGCGCAGCCTGTTACCATTGGCAGGATAGCCGCTTTATTAAAATACAAACCGCTTGATGATGTAAAAAGCATCATCAATTGCGAAGACGAACCGTATATTGCTGCCGGGCTTGGGTGTTCTATTGGAATTATGCGTCATCCATTTGCGGGCAAATTACCGAATAATACGGTAGATTTTTGTTTCCCTCCCGTAGGCCGCAACTTGAAAAACAGGCTGGATGAAGTTAGCAGGGGTGTAAGATGGCATCGAATTGCTGAACCCTTTGGCATCGGTTCCAATAATTTTATAATTGACACTTTACAACTGAATGATTACTGGGTGATGGGTGAAAAGGAAACCTGGGTAGGTTCCCGCAAAAATGGTGATACGTTAAGAGTGAGTGCCCCGGCCAAAGTAAGCCGGGGATTAGCTTTGCCGGTGGTTGCCAACCCCAGCCCTTCTCAACCTTTTCTGCTGTCTTCACGTTATCCCAACGGTGCTATTGCCATTGTAACCATTGGCCGTGCCCTCAACAGAAGTTATATAACCGAACGGTTAAAAGTAGAGCAGTCCATCAACTCCCTTAATAAACCCATTGGAATTTTTGGTGATTATGAATCGCTGACCTTGCGTTTGCCTGCAAAAATAAAAGCGGCGTCGTATGTTATTTTCGGGCAAGACCTTGCCGGTAATACCCCCATCAATATTACCAAAGAAATTATCATTAAAGGAAGTACAATTGTTATTCCCGGCGAAACAATCCGACGGGTAGGGCTTTCAGCAGCAACTAAAGGCGACATTTCTGACCCGGGTATGGTTATACAATTTTTTAGTAAATAAAATAATCATTTTTCCATTAATATAAAGCAATAATGATCAAATGTATATTCCTGTCGTTGGCCATATTTTTAACATGCTGTAGGTCAAGCCACCTCAATTATTCGGGTGGGCATTTTTTTGAACCAGGCAAAACATGGCTGGATAAAGACAAGGTTCCCATACAAGCGCACGCTTGTGGAATATTAAAGATAAATGCCACTTATTATATGTACGGGCAAGACCAACGGCTGGGGCACGGAATTACCTTGATATCGCCCGGCCTGCTGAGGAGGGAAAAACCTGGTCAAGAGCCATTATTGATCAGAAACGGGAAGTGCCCGCTCTGTTCAAATAGAAGGGCAGGTATGTAATGATAACTTCAGGCTTAACAGGATGGGCCGCAAATGCAGCAAATTATTATACATCAGAAAGTTTGCTGGGTGCATGGACAACTCATGATAATCCATGCAGAGGAAAAAACGCGGCTTCCACTTTTGGCGCTCAAAGTACATTTATTCTGCCGGCCCCCGGAAAGCCAGAAGGCTGCTTTATTTTTATGGCCGATAAAATGCTGTTTGAATACAGGTAAGATTCACACGGATTGCACAGTTTGCTTTTACCTGATTTACAAATTAGGAAAATGTGAAAAATAATTTTAACGGTGGCATTGCAACTGTGGGTGTTGACCAAAATTCTTTAAACAAAAGGTGTTTTCTTGTGAAAGAGGCTGGCGCAAATAAATAAACAGTGTATAATTAAGAATAAAGAATACTTTAACAATACATCGGATCATCCTTTAAAATATTTTATGAAAAATATGCTATTTTATTTTTTATTACTTTCTGGCAACAACTTGTTTGCCCAGGATATTGCCAGTGATAACGCGGCCATTGTTGATGCATACAAGCTTGCGGTTAATACCGTTGATATAAATACCCGGCGGGGTATCCTCGCTGCGGGTGGCGATTATGGCGGTGAATGGACAAGGGATATTTCAATCAATTCGTGGAATGGAGTTAGTTTGATCAGGCCCGGGGTGGCAGCACAATCACTATGGAGTGTCACCATTCATAAGGATACAATCGGGGCACAGTACTGGGATAAAATTATCTGGGTTATTGCGGCTTATAATCACTACCAGGTAACTGGTGATAAGGTTTTTCTTAAACAGGCATACACCTGTTCAGCCAATACGATGATGGAATTGGAGCGAACTACGTTTGATGATAAATACAGTTTGTTTACAGGGCCATCAGTATTTAATGATGGCATTGCAGGCTATCCCGAATCGGTTTATGATCCGGATAGTTATTCGAGCGGTGTAGCGGAACATAAAAATTCTATACATATCAAATGCCTGAGTACCAATTGTATTTATTATGGTGCGTATGTGGCATTGGGTAAAATGAGTAATTTATTAAAGAAAGATAACAGCACAACAAAAGCATATGAGCAAAAAGCAGCAACCTTAAAACTTAATATATTAAAGCATTTTTACAACCGGGATAAAAATACGCTCAACTATTTAATTGATCAGTCGGGAGCAATTGACAAATCGCAGGAAGGGCTTGGAATTTCATTTGCAGTTATGTTTGGCATCATTCATACGCAAAAGGCGCATCAAATGATTGAAGATGCAGTGGTTTCAAAATATGGCATTACATCCATTTATCCGGAATTTGCAAGATTTTCCGTAGATAAGCCCGGCAGGCATAATAATATTATCTGGCCAATGGTAAATGGTTTTTTTGCCAACGCGGCAGTGGTTGCAGGGAATTACAAATCATTTACCCACGAATTAAACGGCCTTACGCATCTGGCTTTGGACGAAAATAAAGGGAACTATAATTTTTGGGAAATATATAACCCAAATTCTGGTAAGCCGGATGGAGGCTACCAGGTTATGGGAAAAGAAAACCCTGGCTATCATTGGGCATCCTGCAGGTACCAGACCTGGTCGGCAACGGCTTACATTAACATGGTACTCTATGGTTTAGCCGGTATTCGTGTGCAAAATGCCGGAATCTCTTTTGCGCCATTTTTACCAGGGGATGTTCATTACCTGGAGCTTAAAAATATTGTATACCGGCAGGCTGATCTGGATATCATTATCAGGGGAAACGGAAAAAGAGTCAAATCTTTTTTATTGAACGGGAAAAAACAATTGAGCAGTACAATTGACGCAAAAATACAGGGCTTAAATAAAATAGTTATTGAATTGGAATAATTAATATGCGGTAAGTCTATCAAAGTGGGATTACGCAGGCAATCGCCGGTAAATACAGATGTTTAAAGAGCCCATCACAAGAGATTACAAAAAATATCATTAACCTGATTTTACAGTTAAAAATATTTTAGCAATTAACTAAATAATCTTCCATAATATATGGAATTGTGCTTGACGAAGCATGAGTCAATCTCAATGACCTATACATTTAGCAGATGCAGTTCACCCGGCTTTTTCAAGCAGGTGTAAAAAATAAGGTGGGTGTATTGCATATGATATCATAATAAAATAATGTGTGGAGTAGTGTTGTCTGATAAAAAATATCCTTCCCTTTCAGGTTGAGGTTATGAAAGCGTTAGTAATTAGGTATTTCAAATAACTGAAAAACAGTTGTATGTACACTAGGTGCGTATTTCTTTCTGATTCTCTTGTTAGTGTACGATTGTTTATTTAAATGTAGCTCACAATATAATTTTTGCAAGAACAGAATTTGCAAATGGAGTAAAGGTAAACCACATTGCTGTTTTAAGTACCGATGCCTGCCTGGCCGATGCGAAAGCCTTTGCCGCATTAATGAGATATATCAAATCGATTGATAAATACAGCAATACCGCTTTGGCAATGCAGGTTGAAAATGATCCGGATTCCAGGGGGATTTTAAAATTATGCAGCCCTGACCAATAAGGCTTTCAAAAACAATTATTGTGTAGTTTATTGATTTTATTTTTTTATATGAATAAAAATTAAAAAGATGTACTTAAATTTTATGAAAAACTTATTTTTTACGATAATAATCGCAGCACTTTTTGCATCTGTATCAGCCCAATCTTATTTTCAAAATATATCATATGACTGGAGGCAGTCTTTTTTAGGGGGAGGAGGTTATATTACCGGATTGTTGCAACATCCTTATAACAATCAAATTATTTATGCCCGCTGTGATGTAGGTGGAATGTTTAAGAGTGTTGATGGGGGCAAGTCATGGCAAGTTATTAATAATAATATGAATGCCCTGCACCAGCATTCCGTAGAAAGTTTTGCCATTAATAAATTGCAACCAAATGTTTTATTGAGATGTTCCGGCGGGCCGAATAATAATACTCTGAATGGATACATACACAAGAGCACTGATGCTGGTAATACCTGGCGACTGATAACTACCAAGATTTTATTTGCAGGAAATGGCGGAAGCCGATGGTTTGGAGAAAAAATACAATTTGATCCTTTTGATAAAAAATTTGTAGTGGCTGCCGGTTTTTATAACGGGGTATTTATAAGCTTGGATGAAGGCGAAACCTGGAGATATGCTGGGTTAAAAGGCGAACCTATGGGCACAGTTGTATTTCATCCTTACAAAAAAAATTTGGTTTTTATCGGCACACGTGATCATCTTGAAGATGAAAAATATTTGTACCCGGTTGGAGGATATAACAGGCCAAAAGTTGGGCGCTTGTATCTTTCAAGTGATAAAGGTAAAACATTTCAAAAAATTTTCGAGCATGATAGTTTAGAGTTTTACCAGTTGACATTTGAATCTTCCAACCCAAATATTATATATGCGGCTACTTCAAAAGGAGTTATGAAAAGCATTGATATGGGCAGGTCGTTTCATTTGCTTAAAAATGGCTTACCAACCAATTGTTTCTATAACTCAGTTACCTCATCATCTTTAATGCCGGGAACAATTTATGCTGTAGCAAGTCGGATGGGTACACCTGAAGATAGCTTCTTACCGTTGTTTCCATTGTATGTATCAAAAGATATGGGTGAAAACTGGAAACTGGTAAATACTTACTCAAAGGGAAATTTTAGAGAATATCCTTCCTTCCTGAACTTTGAAGGAGCTGCCGGATTAGCTATTTCAAAAATTGTGATAGATTGTAAAAATCCAGTTAAACTATTCACATCAAATTGGTTTGGGGTTTCATTAAGTACTAATGCAGGCAAAACCTGGAGTGGAAATTACTACAAAGGAACGGAAACTATTTGTGCTGAATCAATCACGAGCGACCCTAATGATAATAGCCGGGTGTATGTTACCATGGCAGACCACAACCCCGCTTTCAGCGCTGATAATGGGCGTAATTATAAAGGTTTTACTTCTTATGCTAACCCCGAACAAAATCACAACGGAGGCGCTATTTGTGTCTCCAAATATAAAAAAGATTTTGTTCTTTATTCTTTATATGGATGGCCTGATGTAAGAAATGGATCATTTATCATGGCAACTCCGGATAATGGTAAAACCGTTGAAAAAGTAATGCAATTTTATCAGCCCCAATTTGTGCAAGCCATTAAGGAGGATAATTTTTTACCAGGAACTTTCTATGCGTATGTGGATGGGATTCAAAAAGATTCTATAGGTCTCTGGCGTACAAATGACTGGGGTAAAAGCTGGAATAAAATGCCTGATCATTTTCCCTCTTCGATAACGACACTCCCATTGCAGCGGGACTGGATTGAAACGGAATTGTTGCCAATAACCTCTACCCAAAGAAAAAATGTGTGTGGCACAGGCCAACTGCTTTGTGTTGATCCGTTTGTGCCCGGTACTTTATATGTAGGAGAATGGACTGAAGGCATTTTTAAAATAACAGAAAACGGAAAGCAGTGGGAGAATATTTCGGCTAATCTACCATTTCATAAAAATAAGGCGTCCGTTTTAATTGACATAAAAGCAGATGAAAAAAGCAGCGGAGTATTGTATGCTGGCTTTGTTAGAGAAGGATTATGGCGAACTGATAACAGAGGCAAGACATGGAATAAAATTTTTCCTAAAAATGATATTGAGTTTAATGCTACATCCACTGTTATTGGGGGTGTAACTCCTGATGAAATTTATATTGCAAGTGAACCCTTATTTTATTCAACTTCCGGCACATCGGTTTGGTACAGTGCAGACAGGGGTAAAAGCTGGAAAAATATTTATGATCCCAGATTTGGCGCGCTCCGGTGGAAAGGTATTTCAGTTAATAAAAAAACCGGCGATATACGGGGAGTAACTAATGGTAATGGGGTATTTATGGCTACAAGAAAAATGAAAATTTAAGAATCTCGTTAATTAAAAATAGAAATAACCTTCTCCTTCTTTAACATGCAGGTAAATTTTAAAGTGTTGCCAAAGGATGCTGGTTTACTTAACCAGGGAGACTTGCATCCTCATTGAAAGCTATTTCAAGCTATATAGTTGTAGCAGTTATTGGAAATTGTAAAGTAAACCATATTTAAATCTTGGATATGTAAAGTTGTTCAGTAGCAGCGAAGATTTGTTCGGTTCAGTCATGATTCGTCCAATCTTAAATCTACTTTTTCTTTAGATTCTTTAAATACTTCATTATTCTATAAACTGTTGCAAATGTTTTTTAGCAGGAAAAAATTTTAGCCTTAAGGTTTCATTTCTCTGATTTCTCGCTTTGGTTGTATTGAAAAAATAACTTTACTATTTGTTAAAAGAAAGTAATTTATAAAAGGATAATCCAATACCTTTGCCACGCGATTGTTGAACCTACATGATAAATGACCAATTCTATACTGAAAAGGAATTAATAAAACTTGCATCTGGAGGTGATGAAAATGCCTTTACCCAACTCTTTCTTTTACACAAAGACCGGTTATATTGTTTTACACTCCATCTTACTGAATCTTCCGAACTTGCACAAGACCTGGTACAGGATGTTTTTTTTAAACTATGGAAAGATCATTCGCATTTGAAACAGGTAGAAAATTTTGGAGGATATATTTTTAAACTGGCTCAAAACCAGGCTATCAATGCTTTTAAGCGCAAGACGAATGAAATGCGGATATTATCGAAAATACAAAAGCAGGCTGATATATGCGGAGCAAGCCCGGTTGAAAACATGGATTGTAAAGATGTACAAAATTTAGTCAACGATATCCTGAAAAAACTGCCACCCCAGCAAAAAATAATTTTTAAATTAAGCAGGGAATATGGCCTCAAGCATGAAGAAATTGCCCACCAGTTAAAAATATCTCCTTCCACCGTAAAAAACCACCTGATTCTTGCACTCCATACCATCAGGCAATACCTGCGTAGTAATCTTGACATCGCAGACTTTTGCATATTGGTTATGTTATTATGCCATTTTTAGAAAAAAAATAAAAATAGTTTTATTTCCACTAGGCGTATATTCCTTTTGGATTGTCTTAGTAATGTACGATTGCTTATAATTAAGAAATAAACCATCTTACAAAGATTGCTAAAATTGTAACTGTAATATTTACTGTTATTCATTTACTGATATATGCTTACTGACAGAATAGAATACCTCATACAATTGTATTTTAGTAATACTATTACAGAAATACAAAAAGAAGAACTCGTAGACTGGGTAATACAATCAAACGACGATCAAATACGAATACTTCTTGAGAAAGTATGGACAAACTATGAACCGGATACCAAAATGCCGGATGATATGTCGGATAAAATAATCGCATCATTTTTTGAACCTGAAATTCCACAAGCGAAAGCGGAAAAGATTGCACCTGTCATAAGCATACGTCATCACGAAAGAAAATGGTGGAAAATTGCTGCTGCCGCTGCCTGTATTACAGCTTTTATTATCGGCGCTTATTTTTGGCCGGCAACTGTGAAAAATAATACTGTTGTAAAAACAAATCTCCAAAAGCATTCAATAATAAATGATATAGCGCCTGGTGGTCAAAAAGCCTTGCTCACACTGGCGGATGGAAGTCTAATTGTGTTAGACAGCGTATCCAACGGGCTTCTGGCACAACAGGGAAATGCACGGATCGTAAAGCTTCCTAATGGTGAAATAGCTTACAAGACAAATGGACTCGCTGCTAAAGAAATGCTTTACAATACAATGTCCACCCCCATCGGGGGGATGTATCAATTGATTTTACCCGATGGAAGTAAAGTTTGGCTGAATTCAGCTTCTTCAATCCGTTACCCTACTGAATTTGCAGGAAAAGAAAGGCGTGTACAAATTACAGGCGAAGCTTATTTTGAAATAGCAAAAAATGCCGCTATCCCCTTTATCGTAAAAATTAACAACGATGCGGAAGTAAAAGTATTGGGTACGCATTTTAATGTGAACGCATACGAAGATGAAGCCGAAATTAAAACCACTTTACTGGAAGGTGCTGTAAAAATTTCACAGGGTAACAATTCAGGATTATTAAGGCCTGGCCAGCAGGCACAGATTAATAAGCGTGGAGCAATTAAACTGATTTATGATGCGGATATTGAAGAAGCTGTAGCCTGGAAGAATGGGAATTTCCAGTTTAACAGTGCAAGCCTGCCTGCTGTTTTACAACAGGCCGCAAGATGGTATAACCTCGAAATTGAATACCAGGGTAAAATACCAGCCGATAAATTTACAGGCAAAATATCACGGTCGGTAAACTTGTCAAGTTTCCTTAAATGGATGGAATGGAGTGATGTTCATTTTAAATTGGATGGAAAAAGAATAATCGTTCTGCCGTAGCTTTTTACCGGTCAATATTTGGGAATATAAATTTAATTATACAATAAGCGCATAAAAAACGGAAGTGCTGAAGACACTTCCGGTAATAATAAGCTTATTAAATTTCACAATTTTATCGGAACTGATCATTAATAAACTCAAAAAACAAAACTATGCAAAAAAATCCTTTTTTTCAACGGCTAAAAACCGGGTTTCTTAAAAAATTAATTATTATGAAACTAATGACATTTTTTTTATTCATAGCATTGCTTCAGGTAAGGGCTGGCGGTTATTCGCAAAACATTACCATCTCGCTAAAAAATACTTCAATTGAAAGCGTATTCAAAGAGATACAAAAGCAATCTGACTATCATTTTTTTTACAATGAAAAATTGATAAAGAACGCTCAAAAAATTACCATCAATGTAAAAGATGTACCTGTACAAACAGTCTTACAAATTTGTTTTAAAGATCAGCCATTCAGTTATGCTGTTGATAACAAACAAATAATTATTAAGGTAAAGGAAACCGCTAAAATTAATGTGCCCGAATTAAGGATACCGATAATGCCGCCCATTGATATAACCGGAAAAATAATGGATGCGGATGGAAATCCTTTGCCTGGAGCTACCATTAAATTAAAAGGCTCCCAAAAAATGGTTGTTGCTGACGCAAATGGGCAATTCAGCCTGCAATCATCAGCGGGCAGTGGTGTGTTAATTATATCTTTTGTGGGCCATGAAACAAGGGAAGTGGCTTTTTCAAGTGAGGGGCCTGTTACCGTAATTTTAATGCGTAAAGAAACAAAGGCGGATGAAGTAGTAGTGATTGGTTACGGAACCCAAAGGAAGGCTGATTTAACGGGGGCGGTAAGTACAATAAAGGGAGATGATTTAACAAAAAGTTCATCACCTAATGTTTCAAATGCAATCGCAGGCAGGGGCTCAGGCGTAATTGCTACAAGCAATTCAGGTAACCCGGGCGATGATAATTCTACTATTTTAATTCGTGGCATCAACTCTTTTGGTGGGGGCACCGCACCATTAATAGTTGTAGACGGGATTGCTGACAGGGATTTTAACAGGTTAAACCCAGCAGATATAGAAAGTATAACTGTTTTAAAAGATGCTTCGGCAGCTATTTACGGGGTACGTTCGGCAAATGGTGTTATATTGGTGACTACCAGAAGGGGAGGGTCGGGCAAAAATAAGGTTGACTACGATTTTTCTTATGGGCTTCAACAGTACACCAGGATTCGCCCTGTTATAACCAGTTCGCTGGACTTCATGCTCTATCAGAACGAGGCTTCTGTAAATGAAGGGAATGCCCCACTTTTTACACAGGAATTGATTACTAAATATAATTTACCAAAAACTACTGATTGGTTTAAAGCAACTTTTAGGAATTTGGCTCCGCAACAACAGCATAGGCTTTCCTTTAGCGGGGGAAATGACAAAGTAAATTATTATGTATCAGGTCAATATTTGGAGCAAAAAAGCAATTACAAGGTTAGCGATAAGGTGTATAAACAATTTAACCTGGTGTCGAATATAGATGCAAAGGTTAGTAAGAACATTAAATTGAGCCTGGATCTGAATGCACGCCGTATGCAGAACGACAATCCTGTCGTAAATCCTTATGTGGCTATGCTTCATGCCTCTGTAATGCCTCCCTGGATTCCGGAGAAATGGGACAATGGCCAATATGCAACATACGGTTTAAATGTTAACTCGGTAGCGGAAACTTCGAACCTGCCAGGATATAATAATGTAGTAACCTATTTGTTAAATTCAAAACTCGGTGTAAATATACTATTGCCGTTTGTTACACAAGGGCTGTCGGTTAGCAGTTATTACGCTTATGATGCGTCTCAATCAAATTCAAGTACATGGACCAAGCCTTACGCTGTTTTTACATTTAATGACAATGTTTATAACGATCTTACGGGAACAACGGGTATCGTTTCGCTTAATAAGGATAACTCATTAAACATCCGTAAAACATTTTTAACCAAATTATCATACGTCAATAAATTTGGGAACCATAATGTGAATGCTTTTGCTGCTTACGAAGAATCAAGTTTCGACGGCGATCAGATAAGGGCATACCGCCAGGGCTTTTTAGGAACTAATTTACCTCAGCTTTTTGCCGGAGGCACGGCTAATATGCTTGGCACGGGTGCAGGCGCACAAGACGGGCGTGCCAGTTACTTTGGCAGGCTGGGATATGATTATAACGGCAAATATTTAGCTGAATTTTCACTTCGTTACAACGGGTCTTTTAATTTTGCCCCAAGTAAACGTTGGGGTACTTTTCCGGCTGTTTCACTCGGATGGCGAATTTCCCAGGAGGCCTTTTTTAAGAACAACATAAATATCATTGAAAATTTAAAACTTAGGGCCTCATGGGCCTTAATGGGCAGCGATGCCATTGCGCCATATCAATATTTTCAAAGATATATTGTAACCCCTTCGGACTGGTATAACAACTTTCTTTACACGGGAACAGGGTCAAGTTCCGGTTATACTCAAAACCCTCAAATTTATAATGGTGCTTTCCCGAATCCCAATATTACCTGGGAAAAGCAGGATTCAAAAAATATCGGACTGGATATAGCGCTGTTATCTAACAGGATAACTGCATCGGTAGATTTTTTTAAGTATAACCGGAGAGATATTTTGACACGGCCCAATGCTTCAGTTCCAATATATACCGGCTTGAACCTTCCAGACGCAAATATTGGTGAATCGGAAAATAAAGGAGTTGATTTTAGTATAAATTATTCTGAAAAACGCTCGGTGGTTAAATATTATGCAGGTATCAATTTTACATATACAAAAAATAGGATAATTTTTAAAGATGAATCACCATTGATACCAGACTATCAAAAAGCAACTCATTTTGCGAGTGATGCATATATGATTTATGAAACCAATGGAATCTATAGAAATAAGCCAGATGTTGACAAATCTGCGCATTTGGATGGGGCGGCCCCAGGTGATATTTGGATAAAAGACAAAAATGGTGATGGCAAAATAGACGGCGCTGACATGGTACGTATTCCCTATTCCCCTACGCCTAAACTTGTTGTTGGTGTGCCAATGGGTATTGAATGGAAAGGAATTACTGTTGATTTAATTTGGGTGGGCCAAACCAAGGCTAAAATTTTATACCAGCCTATGTCGGGTTTATCAGATGCCAATCCTCCAAAATGGCTTGCAGATGGCAGATGGACCATAAATAATTCCGATGCACCATACCCACGTGCTTTTACCGGAAAGAGCAACCGAAACCAGTTACCAACTGATTTTTTCCTTATTGATGGTTCCTTTATCCGGCTTAAATCTGCCGAAATTGGGTATAATTTGCCAGCACATTTATTTGAAAAAATGAAGGTTGCTAATATAAGGGTATCGCTTAGTGGTTTCAACTTGTTTTCAATTGATCATTTTAAGAAATACGGGAGGGATGTAGAGAATACATCAATACCTGGTTCTTATGGTGCAGGCAATAACTCGGCCTTTAATTACCCACAAACAAGGATATACCAAATAGGTCTGAGGGTTAGTTTTTAATTATTTAAACAATGTAAATATATGAAAAAGTTAAAAAATATATTAGCAGTTTCCCTTTTTATAGGTATACTGGTTATTTCATCATGCCAAAAAAATGTTCTGGATAAAGTACCACTTGACTCATATACCGAAGCAAGTGTTTTCAGTAGCGTTAGCCTGTCACAGGCTTATGTAAATGGATTGTACCAGGTGCTGCCCAATTGGAATTATGACTGGTGGAGCGGTGACAGGAACAAATCATATTCATTTTCCTGTATCAGCGATGAGTCTTATAACCAATATAACCTTATTGGTAGTACCAACTGGAATACAGGAAGCGTAACTCCAGATAATAATTATGGGTATGATACCTGGCAATACCATTGGGGCTACGTACAAAGAGCAAATTATTTTTTGGACAAAGCAGGCAGTGTTCCACTATCAACCATGGCCGATAGTGCAGCAATGCATATTGCAATAGGGGAAACCTATTACTTAAAAGCTTACTCCTATTTTATAATGGCGATTGAGTATGGCGGGTTACCATTAATTTCGAAACCGTTTGAACTTGGTAGTAAATTTGATGTTGCCCGAAGCAGTTTTGCAGCCACTGTTGATTTTATTGTTGCAGATTTGGACAAAGCTGCATCTTTATTGCCTGTAAACCGTGCCGGAGGAGAATTGGGAAGAATGACCCAAGGTGCCGCTTTGGCTTTAAAATCAAGGATATTATTACATTTAGCAAGCCCGCAATGGAATACAGCTAACGATGTATCTTTATGGCAAAAGGCATCCGATGCTGCATTAGCGGTAATTAATAGCCCGGCCAATTATTCATTATCCCCAAAATATGTCGACCTATATTATAAAAGGGATAACCCAGAAATAATTTCGCAGCACCTGTTGTATGGAGGTGGAAGCTGGGGTTCGCCGGGTGGTTCGTTTGTAATTAATGAAACATTTAACGCACCGAGTGGTTTTCATGGCTGGGCATCGTATACCCCTTCTCAGAACCTTGTGGATGCATACAATATGAACAATGGAAAACTAATTACAGATCCTTCTTCGGGCTACAACCCACAGGATCCTTATAAAAATAGGGACTCTCGTTTATTTGCCACAATACTCTATGATAGTGTAGCTTTTTTAAAACCTGAATTTGTCAAATGGCGGTATGCAGGAGGCGCCACCAATTATACCCAGTTTTGGGAAGGCGGTTACGATTCTCAAACAGGTGCTGGCGGCGGCGGCGAAACCAAAACCGGTTATACATTTAAGAAATATTTTGATACCACTTTTAATTATGATGCCGGAGAATCCCAACCGGGACGAACTTGGATAGTCAGCAGGTTGGGTGAAATATACCTTAATTATGCCGAAGCTCAGTTTAATCTTGGGCATGCCGATGTTGCCGCTACTTACTTAACTAAACTTAGAAGCAGGGCTGGAATTACTAATCCTTTGTCAGCATCTGATATTACACTTGCAAGAATACAAAATGAACGTCAGGTTGAGTTAGCCTATGAAGGATTTAGGTTTTTTGATGTGCGGCGTTGGAAAATTGCGGATGTTACCGAAAACAAGCCTTTAATGGGAATGCGAATAGTTAAAAACGCGGATAATTCAAAAACTTATACCCCCAAAATAGTGCAGGTAAGAAAATTTGTACCAGCAATGTATTTATTTCCAATTCCGAAAAACGAATTGGATAGAGTTAGTATTCAACAAAATCCTAATTATTAATATTTTTTGAAATTCGTAGGCGAGTTGATTGACAATAAAATGAAATGATTAGCTCGTTTTTCAACTTTAGCCAGAGAGGTGATTTATAAACTTATTACAATGATTTAAGTTTAAATCTTGATCTCTGGCTAATTTTATTTATCAGGTGGTTTTTTACTCCCAACCGTTTTGCATTGGTTCAACTGTTTACTTACGTTAACTGATGGCACCCTTCCAGATGCTACGAGTTACCAGTGGGCTTATTACCAACCTTGGCAATTTATATCAGGGCAGTGTACAAGAACCCTTTGCCTGCGTCTTAACTCCTGCCCGTATCCGTACATCGCATACGTTGGCGCTTGGAACCAGTAATATGATGACACCTGTTTCTAAACTTATAACCCATATTGCACATGGTACAGTTCTGCGGTATCTGCTAACCTAGGTACAGATGTAATTTCAATTACGCAGAAAAAAGATATTGTGAGTGGTATATAATCTGTAGCAGAAATACAGGAAGTGCAGTTGGCAGATAAAAGGGCCGCCATCAGGCTACAGAAAAAATTTGGTAAAAGGCATTAGCAGTGCAAGCATATCTGTTAATGGATTGCCCAACGATGTATATACAATACGCATATTTGATTGGTTACACTAGCAGACAGAAAAAATAATTGTTCAGTAATAAAAAAGCGTTTTTTTATATGAAAATATTCCGTCTGATATTTATTTTGCTGACTTTGTTTTACATGGTGCATGAAATAAAAATCCAATTGGATGAGCCTGCGGTTTTCAGAAGCTGTAAATTATTTAATAATAAAGATGTATGAAGATATTTAAGTTTGTTTTTGCATTTTCACTTTCAATCACCTTTACAATGGGTGCTTTTGGAAAAAATTATTATGTGGATGGCAATAAAGGAAACGACAAAAATGCCGGCGCATTAAACGCACCATTCAAAACCATTCAACAGGCCGCTGCTATTTTAATTGCGGGAGATACCTGTTATATACGCGGCGCAATTTATCGTGAGTTGGTAGAACCTGTAAATGGCGGAACATCAGAAAATAAACAAATTGTTTACAAAGCTTATCCGGGTGAAATGCCCGTTCTATGTGGCTCGGAAAGAATAACAACCTGGGCTTCGCAAGGTTCAAACCTTTATAAAGTAACGATACCAAATTCTTTCTTTGAAAAAAATAATCCTTTCGTTGCGAATGTATACGACCCTAACGGGTGGCTATTGTATGGGAGCAAATATCATTTGGGAGCAGTATATATTAATGGTGAATCTTATTTTGAAAAATTTAGTGGGCTACAAGTATCAGCAAACCCCAAGTCTTTTTATGCTACCGTTAATAAATTTACTACCACCATCACCATCAACTATTTCGGTAATAACAATCCCAATACAGGGCTCTGCGAAATTAGTGTTCGCCCAACCGTTATCAAGCCTAAATACCGTGGCAAATGTAATTACATCACACTTGATGGATTAACAATTCGGCATGGCGCCACCAACTGGTCATCCAACGAAGGCGTTTTTTCCGGTATGATAGACCTGTATGCGTGTGGTTGGTGGACCATTCAAAATTGCCATATCAGCGATGGCCGTACCTGTGGCGTGCAGGCAGGTATGAGCCCCGGTCATCATTTGATTACGAACAACCTTATTGAACGTTTTGGACAAGCCGGGCTTGTTGGCAACAATGGGGGATGGTCTGCAAGCTTAGTTAAAAATAATATTTTTCAGGATATTAATACCAGGCACGAAATAGGCGGTGCCGAAACTGCAGCCTTGAAAACCCATAATTCGGTTGACCTTGTTATTAAAAATAATATTTTTCGTCGCATCAATGTGTACGATTCAGCCTGGGGTTTTGCTATATGGTTAGACTGGCGCTGCCAGGGAAACAGGATTACCGGTAATATATTTTCTGAATTGCGCACACTCTCCGCTATAGAAGTGGAATGCTCCCATGGCCCTACGTTGATTGACAATAATATATTCGTTATATCTTCTGATACCCCTTATGCAATTAAGCACAATTCATCTAACATGATTGTAGCGCATAACCTTTTTATTAATGCTGCTAATGGACATTACACCACTAACAGGAACTATATCGAATGGTATAAACCGCATACAAAAATTTTAATTGGTGGAGATACAGTGGCTATTATTAATGATAAATACTACAACAATATCTTCATAAGTGGCAACAATATCATTCCTCATAGGCCTGGTTACCAATGCGACTATAACGCCTATTTGCAAGGCGCTGTAAAATCTTTATGGGCCGATGCAAATAGTTATGATAACACTGCCTTCATGACCAATCCACGTGTACAAAATAATGATTCAGCTACTATCATTAATTTTACTGTGGATGAACGTACCGCTTCCCTTAAATGCCCCCTTATTACCTATTCATTAATTGGTATATGCCAGCCGACAAGCCAGGGCATTGAAAATAATGATGGAAGCCCTGTTAATTTAAACATAGATATCATGGGGCAGCTTAGAAGTGCTGCCAGTTCAAAAGTGGGGCCGCTTGAAAGTATACATATCGGTACCAACACAGTAACATTGGTAGCAGGAGTAACGAAGAAAATTCAAAAAGAAATTTTAATGAAAGAGATCCTATGATAAACATAAAGCATTATTCATTTCAACATTTTCGCACTTGGTTATTTATTAACAATAGCTCAAAACCTATCACAATGAAGTATTTATTTTTATTCTTTTTCCCCCTTTCTGTCTTCGCACAATCAGGTGGCTTTGATGGATGGAGTATAGTGGCAACAGATACCTCCAACTACAACCCGGCATTCCTTGGCAATGGCTATATAGGTGTACAAACAAACAAATGTGGCTTAAAAACAAATGAGGTTTTTATTAATGGTTTATATGATGCCGCTTTTGGCGAGATGCCCCATTTTGTTTCTTATTACAAACCTTTCGACATTAATGTAATCATTAAAGGCAGTGGCGAATTGGTTTTTGGTAAAGAAGTGACTAACTGGAAACAAACCTTAAACCTCAAAGAAGGCATTTTGTATACTGAATATAAGTATGCCGGGGTTTTAGGATTGCACAGTAAACTGATGGCTTTACGAAATAACCCCATGTGCGTTATGAATGCTGTTGAATTTGAAGCATTTGAAGATATTGAATTGACCATTGAAAACAAAGTTGAATTGCCTGACAGGAACAATGTAAAAAGTTCATATTCGTCATTAGCAGCCTATAAATTGTTTCAAAGTTATGTTTATCCTATGTCGGACAATCCCAAACCGGCCCAAGCTAACCCAATCATGTACACGGTTATACCAACCTTATCAGGAAAGGATTGCATTGCAGGCGCTAACACTTATTATTTTCCATCGACTATTCCAGATATTAAATACGAAAAGCTTTCTACCAGTCATAAAACCTATTTTAATCTGATATTAAAAAAAGGGCAAAAATATACCTTCTGCCTGATGGGTTCCTACATTCACACCGGGTTAAGCAATGACCCCTTAAATGATGCCTTGCGTGCATGTACCCGGGACTATGACCGGGGCTTTGAAACAATCGTAGAACAGCACAAAAAAAACTGGGCCGAACTTTGGAAAAGTGATATTGAAATAGAAGGTGATGCGGATGCACAAAGGGATGTAAGGGTAGCCTTATATTCTTTGTATTCGTCTATAGCAGCAGGTAGCGGGTTCAGTATTCCGCCGTGCGGGCTTTCCAATGCCGGCTGGGGTTCGCACATATTTTGGGATGCCGAAATATGGATGTTCCCTCCTTTGTTGCTGATGCAGCCCTCCTTTGCAAAATCGATGCTCGACTTTCGTATCAACACCATTCCCCAGTGCAAAAAAAGGGCCGCTTCGTTTGGATACAAAGGCATCATGTTCCCCTGGGAGTCGGATATGACGGGCAATGAATGTTGCCCGGTATTTTATAAACTCGACATGAATGAGCATCACGTAACTGCAGATGTAGGTATTGGCTTTTGGAATTATTACAGGGCTACACAAGATAAAGCATGGCTTAAAAGCAAAGGCTACCCAATGTTGAAAGATATTGCCGATTTTTGGGTAAGCCGGGCAACGGTTGATGCACCAGGAAAATACCATATTTTAAATGTTATTGGCCCTGATGAATATCATGAGAATGTTGATGATAATGCTTTTACTAACGGAGCAGCAAAAGAATGTTTGAATGCAGCAATCAAATCAGCAGCATTATTGAATGAAGTAGGCAACCCCGACTGGCAAAAAGTAGCTAACGGACTGGTTATTTTAAAAGCTCCCGATGGCCACACTTTACAATTTAATGGATATAAAGGAGACAAGATAAAACAGGCCGATGTTAACCTGTTGTCTTACCCGCTGGATCTCATTACCGACAAAAAACAAATACTAAAAGATTTAAATTATTACGAACCAAAAATTGACAGCGTTTGGGGTCCGGCGATGGGTCGTTGTATCCTGGCTACGCTTCATGCCCGTTATGGAAATGTTGAAAAAGCTTACGAACTATTTCAAAAATCTTACCAACCAAATTTGCGAAAGCCTTTTTATTTTATATCAGAAATGCCCGGCAATGAAAATAACCTGACTTTTTGTACCGGGTATGGAGGTGTTTTGCAATCAATCATTTACGGATTTGCCAGTCTTAAAATTACCGATGCAGGCATCATTAAAGGAGTTGCAAGGCTGCCAAAAAAATGGACTAAACTGATAATAAAGATTAATGGAAAGGAATATGGCAAATAATAAAAGTTGAATGAAATAATAAAAAGAAAATATCCGGCAATGTTTTTTAATTACAACCATGTTGAAGAAAAAAGTAAAAACCCAGGACGGTGAAATTAAAATCTAATAATATGAAAAAATTATCCAACACACTTTATTTATTCCTGATTGGGATAGCAAGTATTTTTTTTATGGCATGTTCTCAGAAGGTTCAAACTATAAATAATCGTGACCGGCTTTTTGATGAAGATTGGAAATTCATGCTTGACAGCATTTCAGGCCCGGAACAATCCTCTTTCGATGATTCAAAATGGCGTACCCTTGACCTTCCACACGACTGGGGCATTGAGGATTTACCTGGAGGTTCAAGTGAAAATCAGATTGGACCATTTTCAAAAAACAGCCCGGGGCAATTTGCTACCGGCCATACGACGGGTGGCATTGGATGGTATCGTAAACATTTCACTCTTGATGGAGCCGATAATGGAAAATTTGTCAATATCCTATTTGAAGGTGTTTTCAATGAATCGGATGTTTGGCTAAATGGCAAGCATATAGGTTTTCACCCAAATGGATATACGTCATTTGCTTATGAGCTCACTCCGTTTTTAAATCCTGCTGGTCAAAACAATGTTTTGGCAGTGAGGGTGAAAAATGTAGGAAAAACCAGCCGGTGGTACAGTGGTTCAGGTATTTACAGGCATGTAAAGCTTTCGGTTACAAACCTGGTGCATATAACAACCTGGGGAGTTTGTGCAACCACTCCAACGGCAACCAAAGAATCCGCTACTGTAAAACTTAGCATCTCGGTAAATAACAGTTCTCAAAAAAACGAACCAATTGAAATCATTACTGACCTTGTTGATGCTAAAGGTCTATCTGCCGGGCATCTTACAAAAGATACATTTATCAATGCCAATTCAACAGTAGATTTATTT